>Ga0099824_1010183_pt1 | contig 11236 bp, 3 predicted proteins | sample SiratrowhiteBW_FD_76837 | JGI IMG/M metagenome (GOLD analysis project Ga0099824, IMG submission 76837) | Root nodule microbial communities of legume samples collected from California, USA - Siratro white BW | ecosystem: Host-associated > Plants > Roots > Nodule | place: USA: California... | reverse complement strand
CAACTCATTGTTTTTGAACTTTTTGTTGAAATTCAAAGCAATATGTCTTATGCAAAAAATGGGAAAAGTCCATCTCCTTCCCAGGAAACGTTCGGAGATTGCAATGCTAACAAAATGGTTGTTCCTCTATCAGTGATTAGGAAAATATTTGGCTGAGGTGTTATGTACTCATGCAATAATTGGAAGAACTATATCATAACTTCCTTTATTTCACTTCAACAATGGCAAACGAAAGAGGAAATATGTTTTGGTTTCCATCTTGGAAAATTGTTGTCAACAAAGTACCATGATATTTTTCGATGAGGCATGTGCCATCAACTTGTACTATAGGCTTGAAGTAGTTGAAGTCGTCAATACAGGGCTTGAAAGCCCAAAAGACACACTCTAAGATGTAAATCGAGTGATCCTCGACATCGTAAACTACAAACGGATGACTTGTATATTGAACAATGGTACCCAAAACTGTTTGTAGAGCTTGCAACCATCTCAGAAGATGGTTATATGATTCCTCTTAGTCTCCAATTTGCATTGTTAGTGCCTTTTGTTTTGCCTTCCAAGATTTTTTGAGTGATAGAATAGCCATGAGGATTTTGAATGCTATTAAACTTTTAGAGGATGTGGGATTATAGTTAGGTCTTCCAATTGATGATGAAGTTGTAATCAGATTAACGTGTAGCGACTTGATCGCAGCATGTGGACATTTGCTTGGAGCAATCTCGCTAGCAAATGTTGTATTAGGAAACACTATCAAATTGTCTTAGTTGAACAACACATTTCAGCAACTCCCGGATGATGCGATTGATGATGTGGTTGTATACTATGCACAAGCACATATTCTTACACTTATTGGAAGTTTTTTGATGTCAAACACATCGGGCAACATAGTTCACTTGATGTACTTATTATTATTAGTTGATTTGGATAACATCTTCAATCATATTTGGGGTTCGGTTGTGTTGGTATGCCTTTACCATACCATAGATCATGGAATAGACTTTAACTAAGAGAACATTGGTGGATGTATGTTCCTTCTTCAATGTTGGGCATGGGAATGTATAAAATCTTTATCACCATCTTGTTCGCCATTAAAAGTTGAAGAACGTAACACTGGACATGATTTTCCACTGTTAAAACATAAAACTTTTGATGCAAAATATCTTCAAACAAAAACCATATCTATTATAACTTCTTCTAACCTAATGAAAACCTGTATTGTGTACATAAAGTGGCTTCGTGTACTGACGCACTTTACAACCAGTACAATGGCTCTTATCTAACTAACATTGGACAACTTAGAGCCTATAGAGATTATGTTTCATATCAAAATTCAACTCAAAATTAGTCTCAATTGTGCAATAATTTGACTTGTTATTGCAGTTCATTTAGAATCCTTACACGTAGGTCGATATTGCTTCGTTCATAACTGGTGAGGTATATATTGTTAGTTGTTTAGTACTGCCCTTGATTTGTTTCGGAACTGCCGAATTCCACCAGGCTAATAGGGTCATGTGACAATTTGGTTTTCGACAATCCATTCTAGTTGACCATTAAATCTTGATCAGGTTCATAAAAGATACATGAGAGGCAGAATAGAGTAATATTGGCCACAATACCATGAAAGGTGGATAACAATGTGAAATAATTGACAAAACCGACTTTGAAGAAGTTCAATTTATTGGTAATGGTCATTTTGTGACACAACAACATACATCCAATGGTACTTTACCCACTATCTGCTATATTATGTCTCCTAGACAACCAATTGATGACGATGTAAGTTTACATATGACAATTTTTAGCATGTATTTGTACTTCTCTAAAATTTTACATTTCATCCCTATAGTACGACACAATTGAAGACATTGAGCCCCACCCTATAAGTCAAGATGTTGAATATTCTTCTCACATTTCATAGTTTCATGAATAGTCATTTGATCAATCCAGTCACTCGAGTCTTCAACTCCCTCCACAAAGCACATTTATGTATAATCAAGCCCAGATGTCATTCTAGTCCCTTTTAAACCAGTTTCCATCCACATATCACATTTTTTCTTATCAAATGCTTGTTTTTTTGCCTTCACCAAATATTCTTGCAACTTCATCCTTCACCCCTCGATCTGCATTTCATCCCTCTCATTGACACACTATTATCAATAAACATGGTCTGTGTAATAGTCGAATATTGAACATCACGACAATGATGATGAGAATAATGATGATTCTATACAACCTCCACCCCACGAAACAAAATCCAAAAGATAAAGAAGAAGATCACCGTATAAGACGTCATCACATAAATAATTTTTTCTCATTGTAATTTTATATCTATAAATTTTTATGTTTTACTATTGACTTTGTGTATACTTCTCAATGTTAAATATAATTACAACTAAAAGTTAAATATATGCACACAATTTTTAGTAAAGTACATCAACTAAACAAAATTAATATACACTAATAAATTTTAAATCCTAAATTCTTCCGATATTGACTCGAACATAATCCAAACTAACTACATATGTCAGTTCAAAATACAGTAAATTTTATAAATTTATCAAACATTTTGTCCTGAAATAATATATTTTATTTACAAAATGCTAATATAATACATGTATATATATAGCATTTCAATTAAAGTAATACTATTATAATTAAAGTAAAAATGTGGTGTGCAAATAGCAGTAACACTCGTGCTCGTGCTGGATTAAGAACAACAAAAATCATGTCCATTCGACATAATGACTTAATACAATTTCTAACTTAATACTAAAATAAGTACCTGCGTGATTAAATTTTTTTTCTTACGTAAAATCGTGTCTAACTAATATAATTTCTTTATTTCAATATCGTATCTAATTGACTCGATTTACTCAATTTGATAATTAATTTTTTTATCCATTTTAGATAATACTAAAAAAAATATACATTAATCTAGGTACATAGTTCATTCATTTATTTAGGAGCACATACATATTTATATAAAAAAGGTTTTTATCATTTTGTAATTTGGTATAAGGATTTTATACCAAAAAATCTTATCTATAAATGAGACGGTAAACCATGACCAACTGTATTATTCCGGTTTTTTTTTTTTCTTTTTTCTTTCTAATTAGAAGTGAACGCGTTTACATATGGCAAACATGCAAATTTAAGATTCAAATTCATCTTCCACTTTTAAGATTTCATACATAAATGCCAAATTGATTGTCAGATTCAGCGGAGCATGCATGGAAGCAATTGTGAACACTCTTTTTAAGGTCATGCTTCTCTTGGCACTCTTTTAAGAGGGTTGGTGACAGCAATCGTTAATTGGTGGATTCCTTTTACTATCAAAGGCATGCATTGGTATACATGAGATAAAACTTTAATACTATTAATTGCTCATTTCATTAAACACTATTTTCTATGCATTGGATAAATTTCACGCATGCATCTAATATTTAATGTTATGGCCTTCACAACACAGATAAAGCAAATGTTTCTCATGTTTCTAAAATAATTGAGCATCTCTATGCTAAAATTAATACTTTGATGTTAATTTATTAACATTCTAAACCATTGGATGAATGGCACACATTTTAATGTTTTTTTATTAGTGAAACAATAGGTGAATTTTGTTTGCATGCAGAGTTAAGATACATCGCATGCATTGTTCAATCTGACAATCAAATTTGATATTTATTTTCATCTGCATCCACCCAGCTTTATTATTTTTAAAAAACTTTACCTTTTATTTTTCCACCCTGGTTTAGATAATTGTGTTTAAGGTGAAAATATACCTTTGTTTATTTGAATTAATATTGTTACAATCAGAAGCAGATATTGTAGATTTGCGTTTTTAATCTTTTTTGATAGTACATTATAGAGTATTTGAGATTAGTATATATATACGAGTTCAATCACATTTTTTATTTCTTATTTAATATATTTTTTTTATAAAAAAGGTTTACATAAATACATAACTTATTTTTCTTAAATAGATTAAAACATTCGTGCTTCACATTTAAATGTTTTTAAATAATAAATAACTCATTATATACTTTAAATAACTAACCATAACTTTAATTTTCATATTGTTTAAATCACTGCTTAGATTCTTATATTTCTTTAAAGATACATAAGAAGTAACAATACTTTTGGCAAGCATACAAACTTATCATAAATGTTAAATGGACAAAAATCCAAATATTATATTTAAAAAAACTTACTAGACAGTTTATTTAATTATAAAAAAATAAATTATTTAGAATTTGGAAATAAAAACAATCCTTTTAATATATCATTCACGTAGTTGATAAAAGTAAAATTGATCGGTTGACCATTGGTTTCATAGAAATTACAAGGTTTAAGTTAAAAGATAGTGATTACTCTTGTTATAAGATTCCAAGCTGAAAAAGATATAATTAATTAATTAATTAACGAGAAATTTATATTTAAAATTTCATATTATTTATTAGAAAAATATATATAAATGAGATATTTAGGATATTCTAACTATTTTATAGTCAAATAAAACTGTATAAATATAGATTAAATCCCTTACAAGTTACATAATGTTATAATCTCATCTAATATAAAAAAAACTTAACAAAAGTAGTTATCAGCAATATTCAGGCTCGTACTTATGGATAAATAAATAGAAGCACCTTTTTATCATATCTGAAAACATATATATGTATTATGAGAGTTATTGTCCCATCTTTCTTTAGTACCTTAGTTCATAATTTTGGTATAAATAATTTTTCATCCACATGTTCTCTTAACCTTTGAACATTTTTATGCATTTCAAAAGTATAATAACCCAATCAGAATAAGAAAAAAAAAGGAATTCTTAAATTTAGCTATTATAACATGTTTTAACTTGAATTGTAGAGAAAACTTCTATAATATCAGAAACCCTGTTCTTGACAATAATATCATTTCTTAACTTCAAAATACACCACACTATTGTCAGTCATAATACTCTCCACAAACCAGTCTCACTCCTACCCATCCCAAAAGCACAAAATTCCAGAAAGTGTTCTTTAGCTAAACAATGGTGCATAAATTGCAGCTCTAGCCACCCTTCACACCTATTATATAAACTCCTAGACACTTCACAAGTAAAAAATAAATTACCTTAATTTTCTCCACCTAAATTACACAACCCTCACAAAGTCCTCCGAATTAGGATTCTTACCCTCAAAAGTTTATCTCTAGTGAACAACTTGTTTAACACAAGTCTCCATGCACAAATCTGGGCAGCTCGTGTAGCTTTTCTCCTTTCATAAAATTTGGAACACTTCCTCTTCATCACCAACCTCCTCTCCCAAGATTTTACAGTATTCATCATTCACAGTTTATTCAATTCCTTTCTTGCCTTTCCATTCCCAGTGATCTTGCAACTGCTCTCTTGGACCCCATTGTTGTATTGTAACCATAAACACATTTATACTCGCCTTTTCTCATTCAAACCAAAATTTTCTCCATCTTAAAATTCATTTCCATAAATAATCTTGTCACTCACCCATATCTTTAATTGTAAGGTGCTGTTGCAAGGAATTTGCATGTAATCTAGAGTATTCTTCTGATCTACTCCCTACCAGCAATCTACCCAAAACATAATTCTATTTCCTTTGCCCAGTTTTCAACTCAGGTGTTCATTAAACCACTTTCATTCGATACTATTCCCACATACTTTTTTCAAATCTGTCCATGTTGATTCTTTCATATTTGATTTATTATAATCTATATTAGGATTGTATAATTTCCCTCCACAATCCCTTTTTCTCTTTACCTAGCCTTTATTTCCACTTCCCAAATAAAGTCATGTTGAAAACCAAAATATTTTTAATCTCCAGACCTCGCTACACTTACTTCTACAATTTTTTTTCCATTTAACCCAAATTATTTTTTTCCAATCAGCTTCCCAACTTCACATAAACTGTCTCTAGATTTTTATCATTTTTTTATTTACAGCTTTGGGAATCTTAAACATATACAATATATCGAAATCTTCTGTAAGTTATTGATATTGTCTATATTAGTTGTTATTTTAATTTATTTAATAAGTAACCGTTCTTTCTTATTTATTTTTAGATATATATAATCATTTTATATGTTATAACCTCTTAAAGCTTCTTTTCATTTATTTTTTAGCATTATTTTTATTTTTAACAACTTCCTTTCATATATATTTAACTACATTAATAAGATACTTTAATAAAAGAAGGTAAAATAACTAATTTATCTTGTAAATTTATTTATTATTTATAAGTCATTGTAGAAGAGAATATGCTATTCTATGCAACAAGAAAATCCAGATCTTATTCACAAATGGTATTTCTAATTATTCCATCTTCTAAATCATATAATGTGATTTTGCACACAGGTAGAAGGGAAGCATCATTGCCAGAAATACCATTGCGGAGGAAATAACAACATTAATGGTATTATCTTTATTTTATGTTTTCTTTTCTTTCACCCTGTTGTTTGTCTCACATGGATTGGAATGATGAGATTAGATAATTATTTTATTTTATTTAATAGCTTTTCTTAATATTAATATTGTGTTGTTACAAAGGGTTTTACGGTACTATAGAACAGTGAGTTTTTCAATTATAATGACTTTTGCCATACTATATCAGTGATATATTTATTGATGAGCTAATGTCATTAGTATTTTTCAATAAGATTACTAGATACCTTGAAGTGAGAAATTCTTTTACATTGTCAATTCTCAGGCTATTTTAAATTTGTTCTTTCAATAACAAATAATACATGATTGAATAATACAAATCTAAGGATTTTTTTTTTTTTATGTGAAGATAGACAATAATATTTGAGATCATAAAATATCGTAATAGTTTGGAGTACATTAAAAAACAATCAAACAATTTGTTAAATATACAGAGTTTATGACTTATGTATTCTTTTATTAAATTTCTATTGTATCTTCTTTTTTTTATTTCAAGACTGATATATGTGTGTTGTGTCGTAACTTAGTGATATTTTATTTTGTATTTTTTTATTTTACTAATTTGTTGTTTGTTGTGAAACATTGAAACAAGAAATAAAAGATATAATTTACAATGGTACTTTAAAATTATTTATATGATTTAAAGTAACATCCGTTTTATTATTAAATTTAGACTTTTTTTTCACCAAGCTTATTTATCCCTTTTTATTTATTTTATTATTACAAGCGTCCTTTATGTTTTGAGTATGATATATAATGTAATAAACTATTATTATTTTTAACAGACTATAAAATTTTTAAGAAACAAAATTTCACATACATATTCATATCATATCATAGTAACTAAGAAGAAACAAAATTTTACATATTCATAGGATGAGGCAAGTAGGTGTATTCCAGAAATTAATGTCTTGGAGATTGCTATAATATATTATGAGGGACAAGACTACTAGATCAACCTATAGGATTTAACTTCAATAATGCTTAAAAACTACGATTCATATTTCTTACTTTCCACAGTATTTATCGTAAACTATTTTTCTTATTCCCCTTAGTTAATGATTCTAAGATTCTTCAACTACCTACAGTTGTCATTATTTTTTATAAGACTTCTCCAAAAATCATATTTAGACTTTAAGACCTTCTTTCACAAAGACTCATCCTCACTGCCTAATCTCAATTGTCATTACTTAGACCCCAAAAAATATTTTAAGTCTCTAATTCTACACCACCCTCTTCTTTACAGTTACAAATTATATCCCAATTTATCCAATTAATGGATCACTCTTATAAAATCAGACTTATCATTTATGTCTCTATTTTATTTTTAGTTGTTTAAGATGTCAGTAACTGTGAGAAGAAATAGTAAAGATTAAGAGAATTTTTTATGGGACTTTTTTATGGACTCGGTCAAGAAGATAGAAAAATTGCTTGGATGAATTAGGATAGAGTTTATAAACTCAGATAAGATGATAAGATGGTGGTCTTGGTGTGGTATTGGAGTTAGATATGTAAATAGCTTTAATATAGCACTCCTAAGTGAGTGATATTGGATATTAAACATACAAGATGATTCTTTGGGATAGAGGGTTTTAGTGTCTAAATACTGGTCTTTGAAAAGTCTTATCAAATGTAATGAAATCTTGTCCGAATGGTGGAAGGATATTAGGAAAAAAAAATCAGGTAAAATTAATACTTTGATGTCAATTTGTTAAGATTTTAAACCACTGATAAATGACACACATTTCAATGTTTTGTTATAAGTCACATTATCGGCGAATTTTGTTTGGATGCAGAGTTAAGAAAAAAGCATGCATAGTTCACTATGACAATCAAATTTGGCATATGTATAAGACTTTCGAAGTTTCAACGCATGTCTGCCATTTGTACACACATTCAATATTGTACTAATCAAATTAACAAATTATTTATTTTCAATGCATCCACCAAGCATTGTTATTTTTAAGAAATTTACCTTTTATTTTTCTACCCTCTGTCTTAGATAACTGTTTTAAGTTTTGTTTAAAATGTTAAGCTTTATTTCAATGAATTATATAGCATAAACAATGTAACTATACCTATATAATTAAAGTCAGTGATTCAATTTAAAATTATCTTTATAAACGATAGTTAGAATCAATAAGAAATTTTAATTTTAATTTTTCCACCCTCTGTCTTAGATAATTATGTTTAAGGTGGAAATATACCTCTGTTTAGTTTAATTAATATTGTTACGATGGAATCGGAAGCAGATGTTGTAGATTTGCATTTTTAATCTGTTTTGACAGTAAATTATAGACTATTTGAGATATATATATAAATAATTTGTTAATTTGATTAGTACAACTGTGTACTTCGAAATTCTTATACATATGCCAAATTTATTGTCATAGTGAACTATGCATGCTTTTTTCTTGGCTTTGCATCCAAACAAAATTCGCCGATAACGTGACTTATAACAAAACATTGAAATGTGTGTCATTTATTCCGTGGTTTAAAATCTTAACAAATTGACATCAAAGTATTAATTTTAGCATTTGCTTTTTATGTGTTCTGGAGGCCACAACATTAAACATTATTATGCATGCGTGAAACTTATCTCAATGAGTAGAAAATGGTGTTTAACGAAATGAGCCATTACTACAAAGTATAGGGAAATTTCTTGAGAAATCATACGTTGGAATTATGTCAGTGTCTCTGATGTTTGGATTAAAATTTTATCTCGTTTAATGCCTATCAATCCATGCATTTGATCTGACATAGTAAAAGAAATCCACCAATTTTTGCTGTCACCAACCCTCTTCATCCACACTGCCAAAATTATTTTCTTTATCACCTTAAAAAAAAGAGTGCAACAATTGCTTCCATACATGCTGAATTTGACAATCAATTTGGTATTTATATATAAATCTTGAAAGTGGTGAATTTGATCTTCACTTATACATTGAAAGGGTTGGTGGCAGCAAAAACGTTAGTTGGTAGCATCACCCGTGGATTCCTTATATTATAACATCGTACTAGAGATTTTAGACAAGATTCCATATTCAAAAACCAATCAGACATTGAAAAAATAACTTCCTGAAGTTTGTAAATTTTGCCCAAAACCACCTTTTGATTTGAGCAAGGTAAAATATCTCCTCATTGTCTATAATTCCATTTTTAAACACTATCTTATTTTTATGGTGCCAAATTTTCTACACTATTGTCACCCACATGCCCTTTTAATTCACATTAACTTTTAAATTACACCAAACCCTCCAGAAACTCCTAAAATGGTTAAACACATAAGCATATCTAACAGATAGAATACGAATCTATTTATCACAACTGTCTCACGAATCCATTTATCACAACTGTCTCACACTTTCTGTGCTATTTCACATGTAAGAAACAAATGTTGAACAGTTTCTATATGTTTCTTACTAAACTGGCGTAAGATACAACTTAATACTACTCTCTTTTTAGTGAAATTATGTGAAGATTTGATAATGATAGTGATATTTTAGATCATGACAATTCGAATATGAGAAGACAACAAATAACAGTACTTTGGAGTCATTAAAAACAATTAAACAATTTGTTAAATATATAGAGTTTATGACTTTTATATATTTGTTTATTAAATTTGTGGTTTATTTTTTTTATTTGAAGGAATATATGTGTTGTGTCATAAGTTAATGATATTTCATTCTGTATTTTTTTTTGTTTTCATAATTTATCGCTTGTTATTGTGAAACATTGAAACAAAAAATAAAAGATATACTTTCATAATTAATGATACCACACTGAAACTTTATGTTTAAAAGTAATATTTGTTTATTATTAAATTTAGACTTTTTTTCACTGTACTTATTTGTTCCTTTTTATTTATTTTATTATTACAAACCTTTACTGAATATGACATATAACAAATTCATAGTAACTAAAAAGGGTGTATAAGACAAGTTTGTATATTCTAGAAATTAATATGTTGGAGATTGCTATAATATGTTGAAAAGTTATACTTTCACACTGCTGTTTATGTGTTATATTTATATTTATTTAACACTCATTTTATTTAATAAAATATTATATAATAATTTATTTTAGTACTAAGTGATTGTGCTTTATGCAGTTTTAAAGTATCACTCTAATATATCAGAATACTCATAATTTGATATTAGAGACAGTAAAATACAGTCACCTGAAATAAATTATTTTATTATTATATAATATATTATTAAAAAAAATACATGAATTTTATTTATCATTATATAATATATTATATTACAGTGAAAAGACTACTAAATCATGCTATAATATTTAACTTCAATAATGTTTGAAGACATGATATATAATATATATTATATATATTATATTATATAGTATGTTTTCACCATACTTATTTGTCTCTTTTTATTTTATTATTACAAGCCTTTACGTTGTGTATGATATCTAATGCAATAAACTATTATTATTTTTAATAAATTATACAACTTAATAAACAAAATTTCATATATTCATGGTAACTAAAAGGGATGGAGGAGACAAGTTTCTGTATTTCAAAAATTAATATCTTATAGATTGTTATATAAAGAATTATACTTTGACATTAATGTTTATGAATTACATCAATTTGATACCCATTTTATTTAATAAAATTTTATATAATAATAAATAATAATTTATTTTAATGTCAATGGTTATATTTTATCGTACACTCTTAATATGTTAAAGTACTTTTATTAAGAAAAGTGAACATCAAATAAATGTAATATATCTATTATTATATAATATATT
>Ga0099824_1010181_pt1 | contig 11238 bp, 7 predicted proteins | sample SiratrowhiteBW_FD_76837 | JGI IMG/M metagenome (GOLD analysis project Ga0099824, IMG submission 76837) | Root nodule microbial communities of legume samples collected from California, USA - Siratro white BW | ecosystem: Host-associated > Plants > Roots > Nodule | place: USA: California... | reverse complement strand
TCATTAAAACCTCCTCGGCCAAAACCCTCTTTAGGCAAAAAAGATCACAGGTAGGAAAGAGTGCACCATATTACAACAACTTAACTGTAGTAAAACATCAGATGATCGATGTTCCAGGTTCGGAGAATAGGATCGCCGTTCAGATGTTCCAACCAGAAAGCTCCATTCTTCAACGTTTTAAGTACTCTGTCGAGTCCCTCACATTTTGGAGCGAATTTTCCTTCAGCTGGATCTTTTCGGGCGTCGCCTGTCATACGCCACACCAGGTTTCCCAGTTGGAAAGTGCGCAGCTTGACTTTTGAATTGTATAGCCGGGCGGTTTGCTGCTTGTCGGCTTCTTCCCGTATCCAGGCCTTCTCAGCAACTCTTCCATCAAGTCTAGTTTAGTCTTCATGCATTCCTCATTGATCTTTATGTCATTCAACTGTCGACGCATAGTGATTTCACCTACTTCGACCGGTAACATAGTGGCAGTTCCGTAGGTTAAGTTGTATGGGGTTTCTTCTGTTGAGGATTGGGGGACTGCACCTATAAGCCTAAAGCACCTCGAGCAACTCATCCGCGCATTTTCCTTTGCCGTTCCAAGCCTTTTTTTGAGTTGGCCAAGTATGACCTTGTTGGCGGCTTCTGATTGGCCATTTGTCTGCAGGTGCTCTACTGAACTAGTTATATGCTTGGTACCCAACTCCTACCGGAAAGCTTCCAGCTTTTGGTCGATAAACTGTCGATCGTTATCAATTATGATTGTGTGGGGTATCCCAAACCTGTAGATCACCTTCCACATAAATCCTTGCACATTGGCGACAGTGATTTTAGCTAAGGGTTCGGCCTCAATCCACTTAGTAAAATAATCTATAGCCACAATCAGGAATCTTCTCTGCCCGGATGTTGTTGGGAATGGTCCGACTATGTTCATTCCCCATTTGGCGAATGGCCAAGGAGATCGAATACTGTATAACTAACTTGATGGTTAACGAATGAGGGGGCCGTTTTCCTGGTAACCTTTGCACCTATTTACGTATTCTAAGCAATCCTGGCGGACGGTCGGCAAATTGTAGCCTGCTCTTATCACTCTAGTTGCTAGAGTTCTCTGCCCACAGTGCATTCCGCACATGCTATTGTGAAGTTCATTCATTATGTACTCGACTTGTTCACAGTTAAGGCATTTCAGCAAAGGAGTTGAGAATCCTCTTTTGTATAAGTCTTCGCCTATGATTACATATCAAGCGGCCTTTTTCTCCAATGCCTTATCTTGCATGTGATCTTCGTCGACTAGACTTTTTATTGCTTCTTGGATGGGTACTCTCCAGTCATTTTCTTCCGGTTGGGTCTCAGCCGTCATCACTGTCTTCCCCTTGGAGGTTTCCTATTCCAGACATTTTTCAGCCTTTTTCGGTTCATCATCAACACACGCAGTGATGGAAACTGATGGTTGACTTAGGGTGAGCTATATTACTGAGTCATATCGGCTCTTGAGTTGCTATTTCTGAGCATGTGCTCTATCTTGATAGTCTTGAAACAAGACAACATTGCCAATACCTTCTGGTAGTAGGCGGTCAATAATGAATCTTTTACCTGGAAGTTACCATTTACTTGACCAATCGTCTACTGTGAATCACTTAGACAAATTAAGTGCTTTACGCCCATGTTTTCAGCCAGTGAGAGGCCGGTAATAAGGGCTTCATAATCTGCCTGATTGTTCGAATCTTTGAAAGCAAACCGCAGTGACTGTTCGAGTCGCACTCCCCTAGGGCTTTCCAGGACTATCCCCGCTCCACAACCCTTTCGGTTTGAAGAGCCGTCTGCATACAACCTCCACACATCTCGGTCATTTACTAGTATATCCCCGATCGATCCTTGTAGTTCTGATATGAAGTCAGCCAAGCACTGGGCCCTTATAGGTCCTCTTGCTTCAAAGGCTAGGTCGAACTCCGACAACTCAATGGACCATGAGATCATTCATCCGGCCACGTCGAGCCTTAAGAAAACCTTTCCTACCGGGTAATCTGTCTTTACGATTATAGGGTGTCCTTGGAAATACGACCTTAACCTTCTTGCTGTGTACACCAACGCTAGGGATGCTTTTTCAATCACTTGATAGCTGGTTTCTGCATCATGAAGTGTTCAGCCGGTAAAGTAGACAGGATTCTTCTTCCTGTACCAAGGCCAAACTGATGGCGTCCTCAAAGACAGATAAGTAGAGCAACAATCGGCCTCCTGTTTCGGCTTTTCAAGGATTGGTGTTGAGGATACAAATGTTTTTATCTCATTGAAGGCTTCCTCACACTTGTCGCCCCATTTGAATCTATCCACCTTGTTCAAAGATGGTCGTCGAGACGATGGCTACCAACTTGTTCAAAGATGGTCGGCCCAAAAGTACGTTATATGACGTGTTGACATCTACTATTAAGTATCTTACCAGTATTGTTCGGCAGCCTCGGTCGACCCTGCCAAATTTGGTGTGTAGATCAACATAGCCCCTGGTGTTCACTCTTTCTCCAGAGAAACCCACTATCTGCTCATCTAGTGGGATAATAGAATCCTCGTCCAGGTTCATCTTTTTGAAAGTCTTCCAGTATAGGACATGCACATAAATCTCCTGGTCTACCAATGTCTTTCTGATTTCACAGTTGGCTACCTCAATGGTTATAACCATTGGATCATTCTGTCGGGTATCAATGTTTTTGAAATCCCGGTCGATAAAGATAATCTCTGGCATACTTCTCTTCGGCCTACAGTTGATCATGTGTACAGTTTTGATTGGCCTTAAGTGCTTTTTCCTTACCGAATGCGACGGTCCTCTACCTCTGAACCCTCCTGAGACGGTATTGATTACCGTTCGGTTGTCATCGTTGCGTGGTCTCGGGCTTCTATCCCGAGACCGATCACGCCTCGGCCGGTCATCGATTCTTACCCTAGGACTTCTGCATTCGGGGGTTCTTGCCCTCTGCCGATCATACCGTCTTCTTTCACCCCTCTTCACGTAGCATTGCAAGAGTCCTACTTGTATTAACTCTTCTATTTTATCCCTCAGGGCAATGCACTCCTCCCTACTGTGGTTGTGGTTACGGTGGTATCGGCAGTGTTTGGTCTGATCCGCCCAAGGGGGTCAGGGAAACTTGTGAGGAGCCGTGATGATCTCGGTGTTAAGTGCTTCCTCTAGGATGTATGCCCGACCCGTATTGACAGGTGTATACTTCATAAATCTTGAGGTTTGAGGGACTTCTCTCATCTTTGGCACGTTGCGGTCTCAATCGTTCCGCCTCCCTTGGTTTTGTTCGGCCCTATCCTGGGCTTTGAATTCTCTAAGTTCTTCAATGTGTATAAATTGGGTGGCCCTTCGACGGAGTTCGTCCATACTAGTTGTTGGTTGCATGGCCAAGCCGTTAGATAATGGTCCCGACCTGAGAGCAGTGGTCAAATAGGCCATTGCTACTTCTGACATAAGCCCGCGGATATGTAAGGCGCCTTGACTAAATCTGTGCATGAACGCTCAAAGCGATTCCTCCTTTTCCTAGCGAACATTAATCAGTGCAATGGCGTCAGGTGGTGCGGTTTGCTGGTCGCAAACTGCGCTGCAAACTTAGCCTTAAGGCTCTCAAAGGAGTCTATTGACTAGGGAGGCAACTGAGTAAACTAGCTAAGTGCAGGAGGGCGGGAAAACCTTGCAATACACATGAGTATCTGTTTGTAAATGGATAGTTGTGCAACATATGCATGTGTTCATCTGGATCAGTAGATCGTCGTACTTGTCTAATATATGGTTTTTCCAACTTTTGGGCAGCCTGGTAGTCATTATCTCATCCGTGAAAGGGTATTGCCCAGACGTATTAGGCACTGTCATCCGAGATGTTTCCTCCCGCGCTCCTTTACAGTCTTCATGTCGACTACTTTCTTCCCTTCGGCCCTTGAGCTGAGAGTCTTCTTCTCTTCGTGTCTCGTATCGGGAGCTCTCTCTTCGGCTCTCGCGCCGATACCTTATTCTCTTCGGGTCTCATGCCGAGAGCCCTCTTTAGTACGATTTCCAACGTGGACTCGCTCTCGTTCCACTCTGTCAATTCTTTGTCTAAGTCTTTCATTTTCCTCGCGGTGGATGTCGAGGGCGTCGGCGTAATGCATCCAGTCCTTCTCGTGCAGCTTCCTGATTGTCTCCAACTCTTGCTTCATTTTGGCTAGCATGGTCGATCTTCTCCGAAATGATTCTGTTGGCTTCACTGATTTCTAGTCATCACCATCGCTTTGTCAGGCTAATCTCGGCCCCACGGTGAGCGCCAAAATGTTCTTGCAAGAGGTCGGTTAACTCTAACAAGCAACAGTATCTTCAAGCTTCCTTCCTTAGCAGCCCTAATAACTCTTGTAGTCCTCCAAGTCTTCGGTATTACCCAATCTCGAGAGGGGGTCCTGCATGCACTCCAACTCTCAAGTCAGTTTGGGTTGAGTAAAGCAGAGTAAAATTGGATAAAGTAAGAGTACCTTATTTCGTAGGACCAACTCGCCTTTTATAGTGTTTGGATGGGCCTTGGGTGAATGGGCCCATGGCCCATTATGACTTCCTAATTGATGGATGTCACGTGTCTTGGTGCATGTCACGTGTCAATCTTATGCGCATAAGGTCGTTTGGACCGATTAGTTCTCGGTCGGCACATGTTATCCGACCACTCTCGGTCGGCTAATATATCCAGATTGTGGAATTATACCTTGCTTTACGTAGTCGATTCTCCTTACAGTACAATTCTCATTTCATAAAATAGATAACATAAATTATGTATTTGTCATCAAGATTTTAATATTATTTATTTATATCTAAATATGATTTGATTAAAGATATTATTGATCAATAATATATAAATACTATATGGTTTCTTAAATATTTTTCCATTTTAATTCAAATATATTATTTATAAATTGTCAATAAAATAAAATTGTATTAATTAAAGTAATTTTGACATGTAAAGTAAATTTAAATACTTGCACCGTACTATTTCTATCATCACCAAAATAATTTAATACAAATTAAATTTATTTTTAATAATAATTTCATTATATAAATATAGTTTTTTTAAAGAGATATAAATACCTAATATATAATATATAAATATAATATTAAATATAAGTATGTGAAATGAGACTAAGTTAAAAAATAAAATTTTATTGTAAAGAAAATTAACTCGATCACAGTATATTTTCTCAAAGTCCTAAATCTTCTTTTGTCTTTATCATGTTCTATCATTTAGTAAGTGTTTGAAATTAATTTTAAATTCTAAACTTTTAATTATTTTTATTGAGACTGCATAAATTATTTTGAGATTTATGAAACAATAAATAAAAAATTTATTTTGAGACATAACTCTTGTAATTAAGTATTAGGATAGAAAACTTGAATTGTCAAAATTTAATGATATATGCCTACATATTCTTACGAGAAACTTATTAATTTGTTATGTTAATAAATTAAGAGGCTATTATTTTGTTAGGTTTCAAAATTTTAAATTAACAACTTCTTAATAGAAAAACTAACATATAACTTAATAAAGGTACATCTAACAGGCAACCAAACATTGACCAGACAAAAATAATAAAACATTTTTATTTTATTTTTATTTTGACATGATGTTAATACATTCAAAACGAGAAAAAAATCAAAATAAATCATAATTCTTCAACCTACAACTCCAAACTTTTAAACAGAAATATATATATATATATATATATATATATATATATACACACAACAATAATATAAAATGATTATGAAATATTTGAAATTGTATAATAGGCTAATGACAATAAAAAACAAATTATTGAAATAATAATATACAAGAACCATGAAAGAGTAAAAAACAAAGGAAATAGAGATAAATATCACCCTAACGTTCGTTTTAATAGAATAATGGAAAGAATAGAAAACATTAACCTTTAATACGTCATACTATTCAATATCTATTTTTAAAAAATACAAATATTATTAATTTATTATTTATTAGGAGAATGTTCGAAAACTATTATTAATCTCCAAAAATTATTATTTACTAAATGATATTTATAATATCTATACAAACTTAATAGTAATTTAAGGTATTTTAAATTTTTAATAAAATATATTTTTAAATATAATTTTAATATAATTTTTTTTTAATTTTATAATAATATAATAGTATTATTTTTTTTAAGATTTGTTTTACTTACTTCACCTTAAATTAGTCCTGCTTTTAAAGAATGTATATTTGTGAGACTTTTATTAAAATATATATTGTTGATAAGGAACTAACAGGAGTAATGGAATCAACTATTGTTATTTGTTAATGTTATTTATTTATATCTAAATGAACTTTTTTCCTGATTTGGTTTAAAGATATTATTGGTCAATAATATATAATATCTTAAATATTTTATCATTTTAATTCAAATATATTATTTATAAATTGTCAATAAAATAAATTTGTATTAATTAAAGTAATTTTGACGTGTGAAGTAAATTTAAATACTTGCACTGTAATATTTTTATCATCACCAAAATAATTTAATATAAATTAAATTTATTTTTAACAATAATTTCAACATATAAATATAGTTTCTTAAAAGAGGTATAAATATAATTAATATACAAAATATAACTAATAGAAGATGTTAGATTGCATTCTTGAAGATCTCATAAACACGTAAGATAAAAATATGGAATGTTCTGAATATATCTTATCTTTCTTAAAGCTATTTATTTTGATAAGAAACCAACCACAATAAGAATTCAAATCTATCCATATATTATATCATATAGAAGATATAATTAACAAATACTTAAAATGAGAGGATATAATTTATTTTATATATTTGAAAACCTTAAAAAAGTAAAAAGTATAAATGATACATGATTATGAACATATTTTTATGATGAATATATATGATGTAAAAGATAAGATTGGCTGGCACAAATAAGATAAAAAAGATATGGATGAATGACGGGAATTAGAATATCTTGCAACAAGATTGTATAAGGTGGTTGTGTTGGGTGTACTTTCAATCTTCAAATATTTCCGTTGTCCATACTTCTTATACAATATTAATACCATATAAGAATAATATTTTTTCTAAATAAGAAATATAAAAATAATATATAATATATGAAAGTAACAAGTATAATATAAAAAGAAACAAATAAGAAAAAACTTTAACTTATAACCTAACAAGAAAAAAGAGAAAAGATAATAAATAATGTGAATTTGTAAAGGAAAAAGGGTTGAAAATTTTTGTAAACCTACTTTTTATAATTTAATAATAAGTAATAAAATATAATAGCTTAGATAAATTATTATATTTATATATTATAATATAACAGTTATTTTAGCTATGTCATTAATAATGGAAGTAATATTTCATAAATATATATTATACATTACAAAAAAAGTTCCTTAATACATCTGAAAATTTATGGCTGAGTCTATACCTTTTCCCAGAGTTATTGGAGACATATTCTCTTTATATATACATTGCATAAGTATCACTTTTGGTATTGTTTATATATGTTATTATTTTATTCGCACATTGTGTGTTGAGAAGAAAGTTTACGGGGAGCTTTTACTTGTTGATAATTTGGCGCTCCCTATTTATTGTTGGAGGTACATCAAACCATTGACTATGTTGTATTATGTGATTTGTTCATAGAGTCATTACAATGGTTGTGTGGGTGACAAAGATAAAAATATTAAAAAGGGAAAGTTGATGCACATGTATTAAAAGATGATGCAAATGAAAAAAGGTTGATGCTAATAACAAAAGAAAGTTTGATATCAACTTTGTCCGAGCTAGAGAAATACTTGCTAGCTCGCTAAATTAGTTCAAATAAAAATTTTTAGTCTTATAGGCTTGTTCTATTTATTAATTTACTTATTTTTTAAAATAATTGATTTTGATACTAACATGATATCCAAATTATACAATAACATATTAATATTTTACTTATTGCATCTAATAGATAATTGTTCAAAGATTTAAATCCGTACATTTAAACATTAGTTATTTAAAATATTTGATTTTCTTTTTAGTTACCAAAATCTTAAAATATATTGGGCCTATATTATCTCGATCTCACTTAGATTTTTTTTAATATTCTTTTTATGCTAACAATACTCTCTTCCCAGCCGGGACTCTCATAATTCATTGTTAGTTTTAATATTTTATTTTTAATATTATTTACATAATAATTTTACTTCTTACCTATTCATTATGTTACTTTTTAAACATTTACTCATGCAAAAGTAATGACATTTATTTATTCTGTTATGGAGTTTGTAGTCAAAATTAAATAATAATAATAAGAGACAAGTTAAGTTTATAATTGTAGCATTATCCAATACAAACTGTATTATGTGAGAGTATTTGATTTATTAATTACTAAATTAGTTTTTGAATCTAAATTAGTTTTTAAATTAGTTATCAAAGTTTTAGCTACCTATTATTATTATTAGACTCTAAATTAGTCTTTAATTAAACCAATTTTATCATTTTAGAGACCAATAAATTAGTTTTTAAAAACAATTTTTCTTGCCGTGATTTGTACGTAATTTTTATTTTATTTTATAATACAACTCAAAAACTTGTTTTAGTTTCTAAAATTTGCAAAATTGACAAAAATTGGAGCATGAAATATATAAATTAATTATCCGCAATTTAAATTTAACAATCTCCTAAAATAGATAAATTACATACATGATTCAAGCATAATCATATCTCAAAAAGATGAGATAAATATTAAAACTTCAAATATATCCAAAAATAAACAGTTATCTATCATTTAAATTTAATTGTAGACTAAAAGGATAAAACTTTGTAAGTGAATATAAGACGGTGAATATAGGACTAGAGTGAAATCATGTAAGTGTTTAGGATTTAAGTACCATCATATCTAATATCTCAAGATGAGATAAATATCGAAATTTCAAATATATGCATGTCAGAAAATAAATAAAAATCTGTCAAGTATAACTAACTTAAAAAAGATAAAATTTTGTAAATGAAGGTTAGATAAGACTACATGCATGAATTAAGCATGATCATATATAAAAAAATATAAGATAAATATTATTAGATTTTGAATATATCTAACTCAAAAGATAACTTAGATAATTATTTATCATTTAAATCTAAAAGTGGCTTGAAAAATAGATAAGATTAGATTTTACAAATATAATGGTATATATTTTTACAAACCAACTCTATCTTATGTTTTAATTATCTTTTATAATGGAGGTGAGATTTCACCTATAAAAGTTGTGTAGTGAGGTTCGAAAGAGAGAAGAGAAAGATAAAGCACCAAGATGGCCCTTGCTAGTGGTTCTGTGATGACACGATCAGTATGGTCTTATAACGTTGAATCAGAGTTCGAGTTGATTCGTTCCATCATTGCCTCATATTCTTTCATCTCAATGGACACGGAGTTTCCCGGTATCATCTTTCAATCACAACTAGCGTTCCGACAACCGCAAAATAATTATGCAATCATGAAAGCTAACGTCGATAGTATGCACCTCATCCAAGTCGGCCTCACCCTTTCAGACCGTCACGGCAACCTTCCAACCTTTGGAACCTCTAACCGCTTCATTTGGGAATTCAACTTTTGTGAGTTCGATGTCACGCGTCATCCTCATGCTCCTCACTCTATCGCCCTCCTCCAAAGTCAAGGTATGGATTTTCATAAGAATTGAAAGTTTGGAGTCAGCATTCTGCGATTCGCTGAGCTCATGATGTTCTCAGGACTCCTTTGCAACAATAATATTCACTGGATTGCTTTTCATAGCACATATGATTTTGGATACATGGTGAAGGTATTGAGCCAACGTTTTTTGTATGTGCAACCAGTTTTACCTCCCAACTTGTATGACTTTCTGCAACTCGTTAAATTCTTCTTTGGATATAGAGTATATGACGTTAAACATCTCATCAGATTTTGTCCCAACCTTTATGGCGGTTTAGATAGAGTTTCTCAGTCCCTAAATTTGGATAATACTGCTAGAAAAAGCCATTATGCAAGGTCCGATAGTTTAGTCACTCTACGTGTTTTCAATAAGGTTAAAAGTCTCTATTTTCATTCAGAGTTTGACTTAGCAAAACATGCAGGTGTTATCTACGGTTTAGAGATACTTTGATTTTTGTAATCTTTGTACTTCTCTTACTTTCATTCTTTTCAATACAATTTTGAGAATGTATAAGTTATTTGTGTTTTTTTTCTTTCAGTCTTACGTTTCTTGTTTCATAATAAAATCATAATAATTTGATGGAAATCGAATTTTCATAGAAGTTAAAGTATTTAAGGGCTTGCACGGTTTGAACGGAAATTTTTTTATAAAAAAGTTAAAATATTTATATTCGTGGTTGAAAAAAAGTCCTTTTAAAGCTCACTCTAATTTTTTTTCGTAGTCATTTATCACATTAATTTAGATTTTTCTTCTTTAAATTAAAAAATTTGAAAATACATGACCACTCAAGGAAAATTATTAAAAAATGTTTAATTTATCTAAATACATATTTTCTTCTATATATTTTAATTTTTTATAAAATTTTATTAAAGCATATTACTGTAGCATCAACTATAAAAAGTTTTTTTAAGGTAAAATTAATAAAAATTTACTTGCAGTATCGAGGCATCAATATTGATTTGATAATTTTATATATAAAAAATGATACTTAGAAATTGGTTTGGCACAATGAGTTTACATGAGAATGTTCTTGCTCCTACAACAAGACCACCTCCTAGGTCCAAATCCCAAACCATTGGGACTAAGCTGCCAACTATCCAACACATTTTTACTAGAAGGCCAAAATGAATTCATGTTATATGATCAAGTTTGAATTATATAAGCTTTCTTAAGGTCCAAAATCAATTTGTTTGATGTTGTTGAAATTGTACCTAGAATAACTATAATGTAGGTTTCTTGTATTCAATATATTTTTATATTCAGTTGTTTGTATTTCTTTTCATGGTCGAAGATTTGATCATAATTTACCGATATTTATATCTAGAAATATAGAATATTATGATATGTCTAGAAACATAAGATGCAAATATAAAATATAAACTTAAATTATTATTATTTATAAATTAAATTTTAATTATTAATTATTATGAAGTAGTTTAATATGTAAATACAAATTAAATCATTAATAATTATATATATATATATATATATATATATATATATATATATATATATATATATATATATTTTTTTTTTTTTTTTTTTTATT
>Ga0099824_1010179_pt1 | contig 11240 bp, 5 predicted proteins | sample SiratrowhiteBW_FD_76837 | JGI IMG/M metagenome (GOLD analysis project Ga0099824, IMG submission 76837) | Root nodule microbial communities of legume samples collected from California, USA - Siratro white BW | ecosystem: Host-associated > Plants > Roots > Nodule | place: USA: California... | reverse complement strand
TATCTTTTTCTTTGGAGAAGATATTGAAGTTTTTTTTGTAGTAGGTCTAGATCCAAGTCCTCACAGTCACACCCAATAGCTGCTTTTATGATAGCTTCCATCATTCCCTTCAAACTGAAATCCGAAAAACTACATACCCAAATTCTTAACTCAAAGTTGTTGACTACTCTCGGATGATGGAAAATGAGTTTGGCAAATGTTGTTTTTCCAAATCCGTCTGGACCAAAAATAGAATAGACCGATAAATCATCTTTAAATTCAGAACCATAAACAGTTAAATAGACTATAACCATATCTATAACATTTTCTCTTCCGTAGACTAGTGGTTCATTGAAGAAAAAGGTAGTTTGGCGCCCCTCAATCACTTCATTTCTTCTCCCAGCAATCATCCCAATCTCAGTCAAATGAAACTTTTCTTCGACAATTTCTATAAATCTCTCACTTATCCTTTTTTATTTTTTTAGCCATTTTGTAACTGAAAACAACGTGATTGAGATGAAAAGAGGATAAGCAAGAGCATTGTACCTTGTCTGATGGATCAGCTTTGACCCCTCGGTACTCCATCCCCAATGCTTCATAGAAACACTCATCAACAATGTCATCCACCATGTGAGCAGCATCATTTATCTTTAGCAGCCAATCTCTAATAGGTGGGTGTAAGAATTGTTTCTCCTCAGCATCTTCAAGCGAAGCCATGATAGTAGTGAACATGTCGGCAAACCTCCTCAGGTCTTGATGAAAATTCAGAAATGGTGTCAACTCCTTTTGGACGAGTGAGTTCAAATTGTGAAGCACAGATTCAACCACAAACTCTGTCATATTCTAACTTGGAAGATGGAAATGGAAGAAAGATTGTATGAAACAAAAAGAAGGTTAAGAAGGAGAAATTGTTAAGAGAAGGAATAGTTTGTAATGAAGGGTTTAGGGTTTCTTAAGCAGCAAGGCAGGAATCACTTGTAAAGCAATGTGAAGCGGCTGCATGCTGAAGGCAGCAAGGTTCTGACCATCCAATCTTCATGTTGGCCATCATGGTTTTGTTATATTAATAAAATACAGAAAGGAAAAATAAACTACCAAAGTTTTTCCTAGTGGCTTTCTCCAGTTAAATAAATTACAAGAAAAATCAGGGGTTTAAAATAAGCTTTGTAAATTGGTAGGTACGTATAATTTTTGGTGAGTGTTATTAGTTTACATGTTATCTATTTTAAAATTGGATTGAGAGGGGTACACTCTATGTTAATAATAATGTATAAATAATTTATAATAAAATGTAATTACTAAATTCTAAAACTTCACAAATTCTTAATTTATAATACACCTTCGTCAATACTGTACCAAAAACCCTCCTGCCTATACCTATCAATCCTCATGGGCATGTCAGAAATTTCCTTTCTTTGATAGAGTGCAGGAAACAAATAAGGGGTACAGGATGCAATTGCCTAAATCTTTTCGCTAAAGTCTTTCATGAATTGGAATGTAGGCCCAAACAAATAAGCACTGTTTCCACTATGATAATCCGTGTTAACATTTTAACCTAGCCCAAACGATCTAACCCTAAAATTATTAACTGCACTCTCAGCCAATTTCTTTTTGAAGAAGGGTGTTGTATTATGAATTTGGATGATATGTCTGTTTATAATAAAAGAAATTTTGTTGAATTGATTTTTAATGGTTAACTACTTTATCTAAAGTAAATGATCAAAATAAAAACTAACCACCTATTATCCTACTGAATTACATACTTTTATCATTTTTTTAATTTTTTATTTTAACTGTAATATTAATAATAAATATGTTATAGTTTAAAAAAGATGAGCAGTAATTTTTTAATCAGAGTATTCACTTTTCTTTCTTGTTTTGTTTCCTTTTAAACTAATTTTCCCAAGCTTCTAGTGCTCCGTTATTAAGTCTGTTTCTTTGTCCTTATTCATTTCTAGAGAGCACGTTTTGTTCTTATCTATAACCTGTAAAGTGGTTTAATTCCTTATAAATATCCCTAAAAACTCTTATTAAATGGAGTTAAATGTTGTAATTCATCCTATTAGTGTTGTTGGTATAATCCTGTTTGTGTTTGTGTTTGCTGGGATTTAAATTGAAACATTAATTAGTCTTCATTAAATATTATGTTCATATATTTGAAAACTTTCTTTCTTTAGTTTAGTTAAAAACAAAGTCCAGAAAAACTTTTAGCTACCTAATAAATTAATTTTTTTGAACGTAAGTCTAACTTTGCCTAAATTCCTAACTATAATCCAAATACACATTTTTAACTATTTGTGATTATGTTATTTTTTTTCATATATAAATTTGGTGTAATTTTATTCGAAATTTATTGAAATAGGCTAATCTATTTTGTTTATGAAAATGAATAAGTTGTGGTTGGAATTACTTTTGAAGTCGTGCTATATGTTTAGGTGCACAATTTTTTCATTTTAAATTTCTCAGTCGTAAAAGATTACTCATCTTAATAAATCTAAAAAAATATTACACTAAATCTATGAAAAAAAAAAAAATAGTCATTTTTCTGCTTTAGTTTACCTTGCTGTGAAGGAACGTATAAGAGACAAAAAAAAAGTTATCAAGATAACTTCCACCATGGATGCATATATAATTTCAAAACTTACAGAAAATGTATAAGCTACTTTTTTATTTTGTTGTAATTATAAAAACGTTTTATTTGAAAATATAATTATAATTACAGCTTTTTCTTTCCAAAATCTACTCGAAAGAACCTTTCATAAAAATAGAATGCTGTTCTGTAAACAAACATAAAAAAATTTAAAAGTGTTTCTATGTGAAAAAACTGAATCAAGCATCTCATTAATCGAGTTTTCAATCTTTTATTTCTTTCTTTGATTATATTTAATGTTAACGTTATCCTATCCAAAACTTGTAGTTTAGATACGAAAATAGCTTTTGCCTTAAGTTCAGAATTCTATTACAATTTTTTTTTTTAAATAGAAGTTTCTAAAAGTAAAGGAAAGAAAACATATATAAAATGATTTAAACCTCTATTCATGACATATTCAACACGTAAATACTGAAGTTTAAGTACTGGTGTTTATGATTTTAACCCAAAACTTTAACGTTTAAGTATTGGTATTTATGATATTTAACCCAAAACATTAATACAGTAATAGATTTATGAATTTTTTTTATATATTATTTAACTTTTTTATTTTTATTTAATGTGAGATTTAGATTCGTATTTAAATTCTTAACCTATGTTGTATAGAATAAGTTTCTTTGTGATCTGATATCCAGCATCTCTCTTGAAAGAACAAAAGTCCATTATCATATGCTAGTCCGTGTTAATCTTTTCAAGCAACATGTTTAGAAAAAGAATGTTGATCATAAGTCAAGGGTTCTGTTCATGACTTCTTGTTTCTTCTAAATCATAATACTCATAAACTTGAGCTTCAGTGTGGAACTGTCAAAGAAGGCTGGAAATGGGGACAGAGAATTCAATCACCATAATTATCGTGAGCAATCCTGAATTGAATTTGAAAGACCAGTGTTTAATTCACTGATAATACCCTTATTGATTACCTTGCCCACATTAAGGACATTCTCATCTCATGATTCTGTGGCCAATATTGGTACATCTAAAGGAATTTGTTCATTAATGTTTGTGGCCAACATTCTTTTCCTAGAAGAAACAGTGTAACATTAATAAGAATATCGCAATTGTTTACTGATGAGTCACAACACAGGACCCATCTGCATGTGCCTTTATTTTATATGACCCTTTTCTTTTGCCTTTCAGAGTAATTGAGAATTTATTGCAGATTTGATTTGTGGTCCTTGGTGGATAGTATGTTATAATTACTTAATTTTCCTTAATGATTGCCCAAAAAATCACAAGGTAGGCTTACCTGGTTGTCTATTTCGGTCTCAATCAGTAGAGATAGACTGTCTGATCTGGGTCTAATAATGACACATGAAGTGATATGCAATTCTTTGGATGGTTGAAATGATGGAAATAGTAGGTGTTTTGATTGTTCGAAATTCTGGCCTATGCTAATCTAATAAATGAATTATATGGCCTTATTTAAAGGGATAAATATCACCAAAAACAGTAGGTACATTATAAAAGAGTATTACAATGGTTATTTATAACTATTACTGTCATCATGAATTTCATAGGAGTTCATTTTTAATGTTGGTTCATAATAAGATGTGCTTCTTTGTTGGTTCTTAATATAGCAGACCCATACTAGTAATTAGTTGCTTCATATATGCAGTTATGGACCCATCCTAACTTGATGGATGGATTTTTGGCTTCTTCCCTACATGCTATTGTACTAATAGCTTAAGGGTCAAGACTCAGTAGTTAAAATATCAACAAATAATTTATTGTTAATAATTTGAATTCACGTTATATTAGAGACTTTTTTTTATGCAGTTACATTATATTAGAGACTGAGTTGCTGATTAAAAGATGGCTTGTTTCAAGTGCCTATTGCATAAACAATAAAAGGGTGGTGGTTTTGTGACTTCATGCTGTTATATTTGCACACACAGTGAAAAAGTAACTCTCTTTGTATCTGTTATTGATTTCTTTTAACAAAACGAACAATCTAGGCCAAGCCATGATCAGAATTCCGTGGTGTATAACACTTCAGTTAGAGCAAATCTAAAATTCAGATGTCTAATGATCTGTTACTGTATTTATTTTTTCTTCTGCAATAAAGAATTCTCATTCTCATTTCAATTAGAAAGCGGGACATGATATGAATGGTACAATTATTGACCCCAACACAATTACTAGAAAGTCAGCATAAATTTTGGAAAACCTCTGTTAAAGTACTTAAAATTTTGTGTCATGTTTAGTCCAAAGCTGACAATGTTTTGACGCGCTACCTGTCCTTGATGCTTGAGCCTAGAAACAAATAATGGAATAGCAAAATTTCCAAGATAAATTTTAACCGGTCTTAATTGGAAAACAGATATTGTTTGAGGTTTCGCTTGAGGATTATGGAGATCCTGGCACATGGTGAAACCTTTCACGGATATGTTGGTTACCAAGAGCATCATAAAGACTTGAATGTTGGAAGTTTGGAACTCTACTGATATAATTTCCACCTCATGTTTTTGTGTTATAATAAATAAGATCCCTTCAAGTTGTACGTAGGAATCGCTTATTTGCTAAATATAATTACTAAAAGGAGGATGTGGATGCTGTAACTATATCAATCAGAAAACTCACTTCTAAAATTTTTTTACATTCATTACTCTTGTATTCTTTTTCTTCTTGTTGTTGGGGCTATACAAACATGTAATCACAGGAGCATGGTTTCGCAGTTGAGGGTATGATAAAGAGAAATCTTGGTTGAAACGTCTGAAGAATTTCCATGCCCATGTAAGGGATCATCTATTAGGAACATATGACATTCTCTAGTGGCTATCATATAATACTGTATGAGCCACTATACATGTCACAAATTTGCAGTTCGCACCAATCAACTTGCTGATTCTGAAATACTCTGCAATGAGGGGCGCCAGGATTTTGACCTCACTACAGCAGGATTTGCTGAAGCCGTCCTTGGCCTGTGTCTCTCTGCCCTCGTTCCCTGGAATTCATTACACTGTTTAGCATCGATACTAATAAATGAGGAGGATAAAAACTTCCAAAATTGAAGATATAAGCTGTGTCTGAAACTTGATTTCTAGTAAAATTATGGCTGTCAAACTATTGAATTATATTTCATTTGGCTTTGATCACTCATTTGCTAGAGTTTCACACTTTCATAGAGTTATAATATAACATCCAGGCCATGTTTTGTTAAGGATTGCATGACATAATGGAATAAACATATGTCTATTTTGTCTAAAAAATATATGTTATAGATATACAGTAGATAGATTCAACATCTGTAGACCATGTGCCATGTGACGTGCCATGGCAGATAGATCAAACTCTTCAGTGGATTCACTGTGGGGGTGGACTAACGAAACAACCTACTAGAATATTATTCATGGAATAACAGTTAATTTAAAGGGAAAAGTGGAAAAGCAGTGTTGACATGAGACATACCAGGTGTGTAGACTCCCCTCCTGTGTGTGACTCACTGGCTGAACTCTGCTTCTCCGGTTGTACTGTGTGTGCCTTCTCAACTGTCTCAGCATGTGGCTTCCTTGTCTTTGCATGCTTCTTTGCTTTCAAAACCTTCATAACCTCTAAAACCAGAAGCAGAAGAAGTTCTTAGAACCACACAAACATAGACCCTTTGAAAGCAGCAATTGACCCTTTAACACAAAAAATACTATTTATTGATCACAAAGATCTGATAGCACCATACCTTGAGTGGTGATGAGCCTGTAGGCATGGCCAAGGTTGAGAGTCTCATTAGGCCGGAGGAGCTTAACGCGGGTGAAACGCACCGTTTTGTGGTCTTGATTCTGGTCCTGTGGTGGCACAGGCAATGGTATTATCAAAGACACATAGTGACCTGGGTTGGTCCTCATAACCTCACTTGCAGTGACTGGCCAATACAACCTCTCTATCTTCCCACAAGGGTGTTGGATCACAAGCACTGCAGCATCCACAGCTTGGCAATTCCCCATGTCTCAGGGCAAGAGAGAGTGAAGAAAATGGTAGAGATAAGGGAGAATGGATGGATGAAGGAATGAATGAAGAGAAGGAAGGAAGTGAAGTAAGCAAAAGTCTCTATCTATACAGCTCCTTGTAGCACCCCACAAATATAGTAAAAACAGGTTCTGAGACTCTTGGCTCTTTAACCAGCCTCTTCCCAACTAACATGTTATTATTATGATAAGGTGGTCAATTTAAGGCAAAGATATTTGGCCTTAAATTGCATAGGGGAGGCATGACAAAAATATTGTGAACGTTTTCGTTAATAATTGTGAATCTAGTAAGATAATGTTTGGACATAGTGGTTAATTATTTTAGTATTGGGCAACCACTGATTGGCACCGGCACTGGCCTCTAGAAATGGTGCAAATGCCACGTGGAGAGATGAGAAGATGGAGAAAATTGGACGGATATGCTCGGCGATGTCGACGCGGTCAACATTAGATTTAAGGTAAGACAAATGCCTCTTACGTATTATCTATGCTACTACTCTGTAACCAAAAATGAGAAAATACTAATAATTCTAACAATAAGGACAATAAAATAAGAATTGGGTACTCAAAGCGTGCGTTTGAACAAGATTCTTTTGAGTGGACGTTGGATAAAGGACACAGCACCATCTTATCCGGGTTACAGAAACTCGCATCCCTTGTTTGTTTGGTTTCCTAGAAAATGTGAGCGAAAGAAGAGGTGAAGGTAGAAACTTCTAGGAATTAACATGTTGCCAAATTTTCACTCACTTGGTAGTGCCATTGCAAACATAATATTAAATGGATATTGCCACAATGCACAACTTTTCTCAAACGCTTCGGAGTCCAATGCAAAGTGTTGCTTCAAAGTGACCTCTTCCGTGGCAAATAATTGATATTGGTTGATTGATTGATAATTGCATAAAATATGTGTGTTCAAGCGAACTTTGCTTGGGTGCTTTCTAGGCCCTTGCAGCTTTATCCTTTGAGTGCTGTTGAAAGTGGGTTGGACCAAATCATTGTACACCATTTTGTAATTTTTGAAAGTTTTAGATTGAGATAAATAACTCTTTTCAGACGGCTGCAAGAGTCTTCCATCTTCAATGTGGAGAAACTTTAATTCAGGATGTGATACATGATGACTCGCCCAAACTATTTTATGAACCATAAATGATAGATTTGAGAATCCCCTTTGATTCATGGAGCAAATTTTGTGCGTATCTTGAGTACTTTGACAACAAGGCACCAAAGATGCTTTTCAATCACAATTTCTCCCCATGATCCTACTAGCTACATGGCCATGAATAATTAATTTTGAAATTACTAGAATTCATATTGCTTCGTACTGATTTAACATTTTCTTGCACTTTTACGACACATTAGCCTTGCTTTGCCATGTTAAGCAAGCAAGTAAGTATGACCTATGGGACCACCCCTAGGAAGGGCCTCCATAGGTTGTCTGCTTCTATGTATCGCCATATCATATCATATACGGAGGGAAATGTTGACATAATATAATTAATTTGTATGTTTTGCTCAATAAATTGTCCATATCTTGGGATGAACAATGCCTAGTTGAGTTAAGACAAGAGTGGTAATATTGGTGTAGATCTTTGACTCATGTGAATCTGATATTGCTTAAACTATGATTGCCCCAAGGTTTGAAATTTTCTTCTTCTGATTCACATGTGTAAATAAACATCTCTGCATAATGTCAGTCTATGTAAGCCATGTGAGGTGCTGGGTGATTTTGGCTCAAATATTAAATGAAGAAAGGACTGTTTCTTGTTCAAACATGACTCTTGTAGGGGACTACACCTTTGCTATTATATAGTATGAGTCTTAGACCTATGTGGCCACCAAAATGGCCGCCATCAATTGTTATTTATTTTGGGGTCCGAATGCTCTTAATATTCTAATGTTAGGACGTGTTTTAAATATAGTAGTTGATGGAATTCAATCTCAATAATGGTTCATATTTGCAACTTGTGGGGGGTACCATATTCAGGTTTTGTATGGCTTGTACCGTGGCTTTTGAACATTCTCTCTTTTATTTAAAACTTCCTACCAAACATTGGACCTGTGAAAGCCTCTTATTTGTGGGGACTATTCGTTCTTTTGTTGCTGTGAAGGACATATGCCAAGAGTTGCTTTCTCCACATTCTTCCCCCCATGATAAAAACAAAACCAACCATCCAAAAAGCACCTACTAATGAATTTATTATCCACTAGGAAAGTTCAGTGAATCAAAATATCTGAGAACCCCCAGGAAATTGGTGACTGAGGAAGGAACTTGGGGGCAAAAGCATATGCCACCATGTTGTTTTAGGGACAGTCAAGTACCCAACAATGTTCAGGGTTTTTACAGCGCTTTGTCTGAAACAAGTTCAGTATATTCTCATAAAGAAAATCTGCATGTTTGGGGACACATTATAAAGATTGTGAAATGAAATCTGATATTATTATATCTGGTTTGGTGTCTCCAAATCATTCTTGGCTTTCCTTTTTCCTCTCTTAATTTTTACTGATTCCAAAAAATCAAGGTGCAGGATACTGTCCTCCGTGCAAGGCTTCCAAAACATTGTTCACATTGGACTCACCATATCTGTTTCACACATTTCATCTGCTAATTGTTTGTTATTTTATTCACAAAATAAAATTGCATGTGGTTAGGCCAATAGTATTTTGCCTTGACCAACAACATATATCACAAGGGTACATGCTTCAAGACATTAAAGTGACACTCAATTGTCCTTAAACCAAATGGTGCAACATTGTTTCACCATGATATTTTCTCATGTGACCATGTTATGTTACAACATTAAATTAATGGGGCTTAAACAAATTATAAGAAATATTACTAATAGAATTGAGCTTCTGTTTCATGATATGACATTGTTATGTTGTTCCCCACAAAAAAGATCCAAATCCTTCGAGAAAAGACCTGAACAAGAGAATTGGTTTTAACGCCAACGGAGATCTATGATTCAAAGGGGACCTAACTTTTAGTGAAAAAAAGTTTAAAATATGACAAATTTATTACCTTAGAATATGAATACTTTTTTGGATTCATGCATAATTTTAACAAATAAAGACGGGAGCTAGTACTAAATGATTCATAATCATAGTCAAAACTTAGGTTATGAGCTCGAGAAAAAAAAAAAAACTTTAAAACAAGCCTTGTAATCATGAATAGGTTATCTTAAGTTATCAACACACCCAAATCGTGGTCTTCCATCATGAATTGACAAACGTATCAAAGTACATAATAATCATGCTTAATGCTTAACCACTAAAAGGCACCAATAACCAAAAACAAATTCCTGACTTTTAATTTTGAAGGAGATTTTCAGGTGAAATTCAGCATCGATGTAAAGTTAGATTTAATTGTATAGTTTATTTTATTATTATTATTATTATTATTATTATTATTATTATTATTATTATTATCATAAATTTTAACATTTAATTTTCCTTTTTTATACACATTTTACTTTCAAGTTTTTAAATTTTTATATATTTTATTGATTTGTTAAATTCTGACTAAGTAATCAGATGTCATGATTTAAGAAAAAAAAATGTCATCTTATCATAATATTTTCGAAAGACGTTTTATTAATTTTTTTATTTTTATAATATTTTATGACACTTCATTATTTTATTAAAAATTTAATAGATTGATAAAACTTGTTAATTTTAAAATTTATAATAAAACATGCGAAATAATAATAATAATAATACTAGAGTAATAAAATATTTAATTTAAACTTTTTAAGTTAAAAAAATGAAGTTGCAACTCTGTCCTCTTCTGTTATTTGGAACTAAAATTATGCACAAGCCTTTTACTTTTTGGTTTAGTCTGAGATCGTACAAATGACGTAACCTTTAAGAAATTTTATATTTTACATAGCTTATTATATTGATTTATAATAATGTGAAAATATACTAATATCTAAATAAATGTAAATAAATAGGCTAGTAGTACATTATTTGGAATTTTCCCCTTGATAAATATAATCCAATTGAATTTCCGAATTCAAGAATGCAAAATAGTCTATGTTCAAAATATAAAAAAAAAACATATATTTTTATTTAATCACAAAATACCTTTAACATATCAATGAGTTTTACGGGTCCAAATGCTAATTTTTCACATATGATTATTGATGTTTGTTAATAAAATTAAAGCAATTTAAAAATCATAATTATTTCTCTGACCTTGTAATTTACATTAAACATTCTTGAAAATTAAAATACAACTTTTTGTAACATATTTTTGAGTTTTCTCTATAAAATTATTTTTTTGCCTATATTTCAATAAAAATATTTAATATATATTTATGCAGAGAATGATCTCCATATCCCTTAATTTTCATAATATAAATTCTCGCATAGAGATTAAAATCTAACTATCCAATTTAGAAAAATTTCAAACAAAAAAAAAATCATTTTAATCTTTTTAAAAAAATCAAAATAACGACCATTAACTTTAATTCTATCGCTCTAAGTTAAAGAGAGGAAGAAGAAGAAAAAAAAAGAGAAATTTATCATATAATATATTAAAAAGCGTATTAAATATTTAAGTGTATATGTTATTGATAGTATTTATAATTTTGGATTGTAATAATATTATGTGATTCTTCATTATTATTGTGAAAAAAATCTTTATGAGTTTT
>Ga0099824_1010178_pt1 | contig 11240 bp, 4 predicted proteins | sample SiratrowhiteBW_FD_76837 | JGI IMG/M metagenome (GOLD analysis project Ga0099824, IMG submission 76837) | Root nodule microbial communities of legume samples collected from California, USA - Siratro white BW | ecosystem: Host-associated > Plants > Roots > Nodule | place: USA: California... | reverse complement strand
TATATATATATATATATATATATATATATATATATATATATATATATATATATATTAGCACTAATAGTTTCTGTCGATCAACGAGAAGCGATATAAAAAATTAAACAAAGAGGCTCAATGAGATTAGAGGAGATGAAAAGAAAGGTAAAGAAAGAATATACATAAAAATGTCAAAATGATCGTTGGACTTTATGGGCCAAGTTGTGAAAAGTAAGCCGACCCAAATTTCATACAGACTATACATTTACTGGACAAGTGTTATTTACACCTATTAATTTTACTAATGCACTACCATTTTTTTTTTTCAAAATCTCCCTTTCTTGAAAATTACATTCTAAAATTTTAAATTTTCAAAAAATTGCAAAATTTAATTTATCAAATATTACATTTTAACACTTTTGAAAAGTTCTATTTAAAATTTTAAATTTCTAATCTATCTAAGAAGTACTTTGTAGAATATTAAACTTTTCAACACTTTTAAAAAGTATTTTCAGTGTTATAATTTTTAGTTCAAAAAGTACTGTATATAATGTTAAAATGTTCAATTCCAAAAGGTGCTGTGAAACTTAAAAAAAAAAAAAAAAAAGAAAAAAATATTTTTAAAATAAATTTTTATTTTTTTTTATAGTTTTTTATTAAAAAAAAACATTAAAAAAATTTAAAAATTTAAAATCCAAAAGGTGTTTTTTAAATTAAAAAAAAAAAAAAAAAAGCAAGAGATACTTCTAAAATCTCATTTTCTTTTTTGTTAGAGATTCTTCTAAAAAAAATGAGAAAGTCATATGATGTATGACGAACATATTGATATATATTAATCAAATTGTAAGGTGTAATAATATTGTATTGGATTGGTCGTATTTGTTTTCTAAAAGAGGAACAATTTTTTAATTTGATCTTATCTGTATTGAATCAACGGATCATTTTGTTCGTTATATAATTATTTAATATATAAATAAATATAAATTATAATACATTTATATATTTTAGAAAATAATATTATTTTTATCTTTCAAATAAAATTATTATTTTATAAAAACGAATTCTTTCATAAGTTTACTTGCCGACTTAATCTAAGCACATTTAATTTAGACCACCACTTTTTTTTAGCTTATTTTAACTTGTTTTATAGACTTTTCAGGTTCATAGACAAAATCTATTTTAATAATTATATGCTCTCGTGCATTATTCATTAGAGTATTTTAGCATATATAGATTGCATGGTAGTTATATAAAGTGTGAAAGATATCAAAATATCATAGTTAAATCCTAAATGTAAAACCTATCTCATATTATCTTTTGCAAAATGAAAGAAGTGATTGCCTAAATTTTTTGAGGAAGAAGAAAGCTAAAGCTTTGAGATAATATTTTAGGTTCAATAAAAAGAAGTTGGTTTTAATTGAAATTTATTAAAATCATGATTCACCTAACGTTATGAAGTAAAATTAATAATTTAAAATTTAAAAAATGGATCTTTCTTTTTTAGTTCCAAACATTGTTATTTGAAAAGTAAATTTTAAAGAATTCAAAAACCTATTTAACTGATTTAAAACAAAAGTATTAATTGGATTTACAAGAAAATGCTGTAGGGAACTTGTGTTGTATGCAATTTAAGGTTCTCTTATGTTTCATACCATACAAGTTATCAAATCCGGCTCCAACTGGTTACTTCAACGGAATTCGTGAGCCAACCAAAGTTGGTACCTCAAATCTGGACAAATGTTTCCTCCACCCCCATACTTTCTTCCTGCACCCTCGTACAAAATTTTAATTTCACAGTTGCTCTTGTTAAAATTATCCAAATATCATTCTTTTATTAAGCAATTTTGAAGTTTCTGGTAGGGTACCCGGATGAGGCAATCCGATTCTCATTTTTTGAAATTTGAGAACCGGACAGCCTAACATCCGGTTCATAAATTGTTAACTGGATGGACTGGATGGGGGGGTGTCATCCGGTTTGTAAGTTGTGAACCGGACACCACCCCGTCCGGTTGTCATAAGGTAAAAAAAATTACAAACCGGATGGGTGGTGGGTGGACCTCATCCGGTTTGTAAATTTGTGAACCGGATAAGGGTGTCATCTGGTTCACATTTTTTCAATTTTTTTTAAACTACAGTGTGACAGATTGGTGAGGAGTATTAATGATGTACTTGAAAGTAAAAAAGAAATGAAGAGTCACTTCTTTTGCTGTGTTTACTTCTAATTCCAATTTTCAACCCCAACCCCCATTTTAAATGAAGAGTCTCTCCTCTCTCCTGCTGTATTTCACCAAATTCATTGGTTGATTGGATTTCATAAAACTAAATTAATTTAATTAAGGCAAATGAAGAGTGAAAGACAATCGGACGGAGTGACGTCCGGTTCACATCTTACAAACCGGATGGCACCCCATCCAGTCCATCCGGTTAACAATTTATGAACCGGATTCAAAAAATGAGAATCGGATGGCCTCATCCGGGTACCTTACCAGAAATGTCAAAGTTGCCTAATAAAAGAAGGGTATTTGGGTAATTTTAATAAGGGCAGTTGTGAAATTAAAATTTTGTATGAGGGTGCAGAAAGAGGGTATGGGGGTGGAGGAAGAATTTGTCTCAAATCTATACAAAATCAAATTAATCAGCCATGGCCAACCCAAGGTTCTGAGGTATTATTTTAATGACGAGTTCTTCCTGCACCCTAATACATTCTTCCTGCACCTTAATAAAAAAATTTAATACCACAGTTGTCCTTATATGAGAACCGGATGACACCCTATCCGATTGTTATTTGAAAAAAATTGACAACCGGATGACACCCCCACCCGATTGTCATTTTTTTTCAAATGACAACCGGATGACCTGCTCATCCGGTTGTTAATTTTTTTCAAATGACAACCGGATGAGGGTGCCATCCGGTTGTCATTTGAAAAAAAATTAACAACTGGATGAACAGGCCATCCGGTTCTCATATAAGGGTAATTGTGGTATTAAATTTTTTTATTAAGGTGCAGGAAGAGCGTATTAGGGTGCATGAAGAACTCGCCTATTATAATATATTTAGTAAAAGAGTTTATTTTGATATTTTATTCTATTTTTTAGTGTCTTTTTTCTTTATTTTATTGATTTTATTTATTCTTGCCTCAATATGCCATTATTTGTTCTTCAATGTTGTCATCATTGAACAATTTGATCTCAATATGAATCAAAGTTAGAAACTAAACCAATTTGACAAGATTTTCTCAAAATGTTAGACTTGAAAAGTGATTGTAATCAAAGATGGACTTTATGAATGTTGATTATGCCATTTGAACTCATAAATGCTCAAAGTAATTTTATGAAATTGATAAATTATGTGCTTAGATTTTTTATTCGTAGATATTTGTGGTGGTTTATTTTGGCTATATTCTCATTTAGAACCTATCTCACAAAACATCTTAGATTAGTACTTGATATTCTTTGACACCACTCTCTTTATTCCAACAAAGATAAATATTCATTTTGCATTGAAAGTATTATACTTCTTAGTATGTAGTAAGTTTAAAAGGAGTACATATTCCTGAAGACGAAATGAAGACCTTTTAAGAACGACTCACTAGCTTTCACAATTTGGATAATTTCTATAAGAGATTTGTTGTAGATCCCCGGTTGGGTTTACCAACCAAAAAGGACATGAAAAAAAAGACAAAAGCTATCAGAAAGATTAAGATGGATAGAAAAAAGGTGTCATGATCTCAATTAAGAGTCATTTATGCATGCTAAGACCAACACGTTTCCAAAAGCATGCACTTGCCTCAAACACACTAGAATTTTATCTTTTTATGATAATGAACCAATTAGAACTAAATATATGATATAAATACAAGCCTTATAAGGCATATTATTGAAGTATTAACAAAATTACTATAACAATTCTTTAATATAGGTAATATGTCTGAATCAAGTGGAAAGCAAGTATCTATATTTGGAGTCTAAATTGACTTATGCTTATTTTTACTGTCCATACAAACTTTGTGAATTTTAAATATTATTGTTCAATCAAACTCTTCAAAATGCCGAACAATTTGAGAATATGGATTGAGAGTCTAATATAGGAGAAATCCCTCTAACAGGGAGGGATTATGTAGAGGGATTATGCTAATACTAATTTTCAAAAAATGACCTTTAAAGATTTTATAAGAGGATTGGAATAGGGTCGTAAGACCTCATCCACTACGTGATATAGATAAGTCCAAGAGACCCTAGATATATGTTTAAGAAATTTCTCTTTTTGTACTTAATATTCACTAGTTAACCTTTTTATTTTTCGAAACTCAAAGTGAGGGAACTTATGTTCCGTCTCAAATTTGGACAAGTAGCCCACAACTTGATAATTTGAAGAGTGTCTTAGTTTGTTAAGAGATTTAGGATAACTCACCATAAATCCAAAAACTCAATCCATAAGTCTTTTGTCATATTGTCTCAGTGTCTCCCATAAATATTTAATTTATAACTTCATAAGATAAAATATTAATATACACCAACACAACAATAATTCACTAATATCACATCTCATATATACATCAACATATGATTTTCTAGACAATTTAGCGATCAAATTCCTATAATTTCATTATAATATTCGTTACGATAATGATAGTCTAAATAACTATCATATATATCTATTTAGTATTAATTCAAGAATATATACAATATATAAAATATTTCAAAAATTTTTTAAATGAAATTTTAAATTATATAATTTTAAATAATAAAATTATTTTCATAAATTCCTAAAGTTTCAAATTCTTATAAAATTTATGTATATATATATATATATATTTAAATATTTCAGATTTTATTTAAAATTATTTACTTTCCGATATTTTTTCATAAATAATTTTAACTTCTCTATTAAAATGAATAATCTACTACAAATTTGAAATCCAAGCACGGTGTGTAATTAAATGTAAAAGTTCTTCATCACACCAAGAAAACAACAAAATCTCGTATATAAATATCATTAAAAAAAAATAACAAGGTGCAAATATGTAAGACTAATAAACCAACATTTTATCTACAAAATCCAACCAGAAAAGCATGCACACCAGCTTAATGTTGTGAAAGCAAAATCTTGGAACGATGTTGGAACCTAAACATGGGACCCACCGAATGTTACAGTTCTACAATTTATCCAATGAAACAACGGGCGCGCACGCATGGTTCCCACGAACACTCTTTTTCATGGCTCAAACTCAAACATCTTCACGTCACTCCCTTCTGCTTCTCTTAGCATGCACCCTTTTCCGACAACTTTACGCTTCCTACACCACCAAAATCGGCGTCAACTATGGCACGGTGGCAGACAACCTCCCACCGCCCTCCACGGTGGCCGCCTTCCTCAAATCTCAAACCACCATCGACCGCGTCAAACTTTTCGACGCCGACCCCAACATGCTGCGTGCCTTCGCCGGCACCGGAATTTCTGTAACCGTCACTGTGGCGAACGCCGCCATCCCCTCCCTCTCGACGCTCCCTGCCGCGCAAGCGTGGCTCTCCGAAAACATCCTTCCCTTCCTCCCGGAAACCGCCGTGACGCGTATCGCTGTCGGGAACGAGGTTCTCGCCACCTCCGACAAAACCCTAATCGCGCACGTTCTCCCTACTATGAAATCCCTCCACGACGCCCTCTCACTTGCGAACCTCACCGTCGTCCAAGTCTCCACCCCGCACTCGCTCGGGATCCTAGCCTCGTCGGAGCCTCCCAGCGCCGCCTCGTTCCGGCACGGCTACGACAAAGCCATCTTTGCACCGATTCTGGACTTCCACCGGCGAACCAAGTCCCCCTTCATGGTCAACCCGTATCCGTTCTTCGGCTTCGACCCCACCCGACCCGAGAGCCTGGACTACGCGCTCTTTAAACCAAACGGCGGCGTTTGGGATGCGGCCATGTCGGTGAACTATACGAACATGTTCGACGCGCAAATGGACGCGGTTTTCTCGGCGATGAAAAAACTCGGGTATGATGACGTGGAACTGGTGGTGGCCGAAACGGGTTGGCCCTCTGTCGGTGACCCGAACCAAGCGGGTGTGAGTTTTGAAAATGCGGCGTCGTATAACGGCAATCTTATCAAGCATGTTAACTCCGGGAAAGGGACCCCTCTTATGCCTAATAGGACTTTCGAGACTTTCATCTTCTCTCTGTTCAATGAGAATCTCAAGCCCACCGTTTCTGAGCGTAATTATGGCTTGTTTAATCCCGATCTTACCCCTGCTTACGACGTCGGCGTTTGCATTGCCAAAGAGGTACTTTTTTTCTTTCATTTTAGAAAAATGCCAACTTTCATTCACTCTATATGCAGTACAGCTTTTGTCTTGCTCTCTAGAATAGAACTATAAAGTAAATAGTAAATACTTAAGGTTTGTCTCTGTTTAACTTATGATACGCCACTTAAAGAGGAGAAATTATATTTCACATAAATTATATATTTATAACAGTGAAAATCAAGAAAAAAATACTGAAAAAGTTTTATTATTAAAGCGATAAAACTAAAATCATGTACATAACAATGACACCTACTATATATATATATAAACCGTTTTTTCCCTTGAAACTTCACAGTTTCTACAACTAACTAAAAATAATATATCAACCATAAGGAAAAAGAGAGAAAATTCTTTCCTTCCTGACAAGTCCTGAAAACATGTGGTGATAAGTCAGAAAATGTCACCGACCTTACCTAGAATAGCAGGATGGTCCCCTTCACATTGCCTTATGTGATTCATTTATGGTAGTAAGTAATGCATCAAATTATAACATAATGGCTTCTATAAGGACAATTAATTTCGTAAGAGTAGTAATTAAGGTAAAAATAAAACTATAAAAATCAGCGGTTATACATTTTTTAGTATAATTTTAATTCATTTTTAACATGTTTCCAGTAGAAAAAAATGTTGATTTTCTTAATCAGAATGTTGTTTCTGATGAATACTGTAAACATTTTTTGAGTTAATTTTGTCTTCTTAATGACGTGAAATAATGAACGAATGGGATTGAAGAGATATTAATAGTTAGGGTAAATGCATATTGAAGAAGCTTGCAATTAATGCAGGCACCAGGTCCCACATCTAGACCCACGGCATTAACACCATCAGAGTCACCTTTTTCTTCATCCTCTTCAAAGAAGAAATGGTGCGTGCCAAGAAGGGATGCAAGTGAAGCAGCGTTGCAAGCGAACATTGATTTTGTTTGTAGCAGCAGTGGAATAGACTGTGGGCCCATTAAGGAAGGTGGGCCATGCTTCAAGCCAAACACCGTTAGGTCCCACGCGGCATATGCCATGAGCGCATATTACCAAGCATGTGGTGGTCACGATTTGGACTGCGATTTCGGCCACACCGGACTCATCACTTACACCGACCCTAGTAAGTTCTGTTTTTCAACATTCAACGTGCATGGGGTTGTGTTCTGTTGTGTGTTTTACCACATTCCTTTGTTCTCTTATTTTTTATTTTTACTTTTTTAATGAGAAGAAGTATTGTGTCTGTGGCTAGCAGGTTCCCAAATGTGTACGTATCCAGATGCCGCTACTGGGCTGACGGCTAGAAAGCCCGACACAGCTAGCTCACTAAGACGTGCTTTTCACAGCAATCTCTTATTTATTACTATAAAAATTATAATTTGTTTCACTTTTTTCTAATGTTATTTCCTATGGTCCTATTATTAATGCTTTGAATGCGTGAAGCTTGTAGAATTTTATATATAGGTCTTTTTTTTTTTTTTGTTTAGTTTTGAGTTGCACAAACACTGCTACATGACCACGGCTTCTTGGCAAGTTAGGAACAATATATTTTAACTAGTTCATACAATTCTTTGTTTCTTCGTTACTGTCATACTGGAAAATAAATTAAAGTAGTCCAAAGTCGGTAAAGTATCAGTAAAAGTTGAGTTTCTCATGTTTTTTAAATTATTTAGAGAAGAGAAAATCATAATCTAGTACTTTCTAGTGGTTGTTCTTCATTAAAATAAATTAAAGAAGTCCAAAGTTACTAGAGGATTTTAAGCTAAAGGATTAGTAAAAGTTTATTTTCTCTTAAAAAGAAAAATTCATAATCGAGAACTTTTAATCATCTTGATCCATCTTCCCCTCTGTTTATTTCGGAGGCTCATATATGGTTCTATTATTTATATACTGGAAAATCAGTTATGATAGATATTTTCTTAATTACCTAGGTTTTATGATTCAGATAATAGTTAAATAATTCTAGGAAAATAGTTATTTGTACAAACGTTAGACGTTAAAGGTCAATAATTTCAATTCAAGAACACGTTAACCTATTCGAGAATAAAGGTTGATTAATCCTTAAGGGTACATAACTTAACCGATTAGAAATAAAACTAACTTCATGATGATCTAATTACACACGTTGCATTACTCTAGGGTATACAATCCTTTAAGTCCTGTTTGCTTCCACGGATTCATTGTTTACACGGACAGATTGAGAAAAAAGTTCTATATTTTATCTATTCACTTGTAGGGTATGATTGAAGGCTGAACTTGCAAGAGATTGCATGCATCTTGCATGTGTTGTGCTTTGTAGAGATTTCTTACAGCTAGCTGACAAATTTTTTGACTACCAATATAGCAATTGAATTTGCATTAATAAGGATGTTGATAATGGATGCTACCTTAGTTTCATTCTTCCTTTTTGCTTGAGTTTGGTTATTTCTTTGTGATGCGTGACATTACTCACACACGTTCAAGCAGAAAAGGTTATAACATATAATATAATTGATTATCTTGATCATCAAAACATCTTCAAAGTATTTCTAAGCGGTGGTTACTCTTCTAGCTTTGGTATTGACTTGATCACATGCATAATTACGAATAGAGTCTATTTCATTTCGCATCTCCACTCTTCAAGGTAGAAAAAGTTTTACCTCTTTCACGATGAAGTTCAAAATGTTCTTGTCCAAATAATCTAATATTCTCTAAAAGCCATCATGATCTATCAACCCTCCACTTATCTTAGACCTATATAGAGTTTCATTATTTAAATACTAGAAAATAAGTTACGTCAAATTCCTTTCTAATTAATCCGAATTTATAATTCTAGTAGTAATTTAAATCAGAAATTATTTTTGTATATTTTGAAAAAATTGTTAATTATACTAACTTTAGGTTTCAAGAGATCATTCCTTAACCTCGAAGGCCAAGAGTTTTAATTTAAGATAATCCAAAATTGATATGACACAAATCCAACCACATCTGACCATACATGTTGATACTTGACGATACCTAGTTTCTTGATCTCAAATAGATTAGCTGTAGAGACTAATTTCGTATGATCTAACCACTTTTAAATTATTTTATAAATACAAAATTTACTTTAGAGCTCTAATTTTAAGTTTTGAAGTTAATGTAAAAAAAAAAAAAAAAAGATTTTGCATTCCCTACCTTTGCAATTTTTACTAGACACTTTAAAGTGGGGAAAAATGTTTAGAGAGAGAGAGAGAGAGAGTGATGCATTAAAGTTTTAAATTTAACAAATGATATGATGGAGAAAAAATACAGAAAAAAATGTATAAATTGTTGATGCTTACGATGTCTAGTTTTTACCTATTGGTAAGTATTGTATCCTAACCTAATTTTGAATATCACCAAAAACAATAGCATAGAGAAATTTAAAATTCAGCTTTTATAAAAATTAATTCATTCAAATTTTCATTAGAGTATGCGATACGATTGGGACTTTAAAAGAAGAATAGAGTCTGAGGTAAGACTTCGAATTTTAAAAATAAAAAATTATTTTTTAACATCAATAATTATATCTCCATAATACTAGTTTGAGAGTAAAAATAATTACTCAAAACATTTAAGTATACTATTATGAAATCTTGTAAAATCTCATGAGAATAATTTGATTTTGTAAGTTTAAAAAATTCTCGAAAGAAAATAAGCCATCTCAAATATATATGCAACATTAATCATGAATATGCTTTATAAGCTTTATGTCGAAATTTTTTAAATCATTTTCTATACGAAATACTTTTACACATTGTTTGAGTTTCAATTTTACACATTGTTTGAGTTTCAAGACTGTTTAAATTATATGGTTAGAATCAATTAGCATATTCGATTATTTGTTTTGACTTAAAGTTTTATCACGATTTTATATTTAAAAGTATCATACAATTAAGAAAAAAAAGATGTATTTTAACTAATTTTAATCTCGATTCATAAATGAAATAAGATTATTAGATATATTGAAATACACTTTAATTTTGAAAATTATATTTTTTCAAGATGATTTTTAAAATGATTATAAATATATGGTATGCTTAAAAATATTTTTTAAAACAAGATAGGATATATATATATATATATATATATATAAAACTTTTCTCTTTATGACAAAAAATTTCCGCACTTCTTATAAAAATTTAGTTAAAAAAAAACTTTAAAAAATACAATTCCCGACAATGTTAGAATTGTGGAAATGATATTTAATACTGACATCATACATATGTTATAATTTATTATTCTTTTTTCTTTTCTTACATCACTTTTGAGTTTAAAATTTGCATATAGAAAAAAGAAAATTATTTTATCCAAATTAAAATTTTACATAAATTTTTTGAATTAATTATCCAGTTAATATACGATGAGAATCTTTTGTGACCGTCCATAATTTGAAAAAAACCGTGTGCTCTGAATCAAGTCGTAAATTTAAAATGTTAGAAAGACAAATTCTACTCCACCTCCGTTCCCTCTTCCTTCATCTTTAAAAAAATTTAATTGTAAAAGTATCCTGCAAAAATGATGAAATGACCCTTAGATATTTAATTAGATTTATAAAATAAAATGACAACTGATGATACTTCAATCCAGTTTACATTTTTAAAATAAATATAAATCGATGAGGTAATATTTGATTTTCATCTCAAAATGAAAATAAGACGAGATAGTTATTATTTGCAAAACAAAATAATAATAATCGGATGACATCTCTATTCTGTTGATATTTTCGTGGATAAGGTGACATCAAAATGATTAGCGGATGACACCCATCCGATTAACATTTTCAAAAAAATGTACGAGGTGACGTCGTTTCCTACTTCCGCATGGAGCCGTCGAAGGCGATGGTGGGTGAGGTTGTGGCAATTTTCCAGACATTTCTAATTCGTGGTCTAATTCGAAAACATTTTGCTTCGAACATAGGAATTGCTAAGAGTAAAATTCGGCAAAAAGAACCGATTGTATGGGAAATACTTCAAGAAGTTATGC
>Ga0099824_1010176_pt1 | contig 11241 bp, 6 predicted proteins | sample SiratrowhiteBW_FD_76837 | JGI IMG/M metagenome (GOLD analysis project Ga0099824, IMG submission 76837) | Root nodule microbial communities of legume samples collected from California, USA - Siratro white BW | ecosystem: Host-associated > Plants > Roots > Nodule | place: USA: California... | reverse complement strand
TTTTTTTTAGAGCGCATGAGCATATATGATTTATGTATATATTTTTATATTTAAATATATTATATTGTTTTAAAAAAAAAAATATATATATATATATATATATATATATATATATATATATATATATATATATATATATATAACTTTTTTTCATGATATGTTTTAATTTGTTCTTACAAGGTTAGCAAGGAGGTTCTATTGGTGAGTTGTTGGAAACTTGGATGTAGGTATTTGAAGGCTCTTTGGCTCAATACATTAAACTTTTGAGAAGGCAGTATCGCCACTCTCCCTTGAAAGGTTGTCCCAACTATCTAGTAGTTAAGGTCTATTGGAATAGCTTAATTTGTTTTTTGGTTCTGGACAGGATGTGTATCACTAAACCTAGTGTGTTCTTCAATTTTAGGCATATCTGTATGGGAGTGTGACTCTTGCCTTTAGAGTGTATGGTGATGATTAAAAATATTCTAAAATGTAAGGAGTACAAGCCAAGTCTTTCAGGTAGGGTGATGGATGAAAATGGAGTTACTATGGAGCTGATGAAGAAAAATATGTCTAGTGCAGTTGGTGGTGTTTTAACTTCCCTTCTCCCTCCTGAAAGGATAGTCCACTTGTGTAATGTATTGATATCAAGGTATTCACTTTCCAACCACTTCTTGGCTTGCTTAGTTTACTTGTATTTGTTTTGTTTTCTCAGCTGAGTGAGGCACAATGATACATAATGTTATTTGTATTTGTATAATGTTAGTGAAGTTAGTCCATTTGCAAATAAGTTGGTGCAATTTTTTCAGAAGGTAACATAAAAAATATCTTATATATTATTTGTCTACTAAGCTCTGTATTTTAAATATCCTACCTATTATTTCTTTTTCAGTAAATTGTGAATCAGTTTGTTTACTAGAAAATTGGTGTGGTATGAGTAAATACGCCAACTCATTAGTTTGGTGTTCTGATATTTAAGTTTATTAATTTGCTCTAAAGATAAAACTTGTGAGATAGACGACTTACTAAGAAATTTAGGATTGATTGAACATACACATCTTTGTTATTAAATCGGAATCAAATTGTTAATTGAAAGGATTTTTTTCCAGCTCACATGTCATAGCACATCTTGAATCAAATAATTTCTTGGTCTATGTATATGTATGTATATAAAAGATCACTTTATCTATAAATACTTTTAAGATTGAGGTAGATGAATCTCAAATTCTAAAAATCATGTAACTGATTAAATTTCTTTTGCTTGCAGACTTTCGTGTACCCGATACGCTTTGCTACTTTTCTAATAAAGTTACTCTGATTGGACATGATTTTACATTTAAATGAGAGGTACAATTCAAAGTTAAGATTTACTTTTCTATTTAGGTGGATCGGAGTTTTAATTCTTGGGTCAGTAATTTTTAAAAACCATAAGAAAGTCTTAACCAGATGTAGTACTAGAGAGTTGTACACAAAGAAAGCTAGAGAATTTAATGCTACTCAATTGCCATGATCCAAGTACCAATGACTGTCTAGAATCCATTTCCCACAAAACAACAAAATTTCGGCTTCATATCTCTAGGTATACTAAATGTACATTTACACTTTGATTTAATCACTTCCGCAGAAGAACATGGAACTCCTGATATTCTTATGCAATCTTGGAAGCTCTGGGATGGGGTGTTTTCCTCTACAACAGAACATAAGCCCGTTCCTGATAAGAATTGGTGCCACTGAAGAGTATTGGTGAGGATAGCGTATTGGTGCCACTGAAGAGTAAAGAATGAGGATAAATTATTATAAACAAATGAATCACTTTTCTGATGAAAAAGACTATTCTGATAGCTATCTCTATTTTTCATGTGCTATATATTTGTTCGCTGTTTATAATTTCTTAGTTTATGTAGTAAGCTTAAATCTTCATTTTGACTATTTATTTATATATTTTATTATGAATATAGGCAATATTATAAAAAGTAGTTATACTTTGAGAACCACACGTGACACACATCCACTTTATAATTTTATGTGGTTCTGATATGGCCAAGATAAATGACATGTAAAAACATTTCAGCATGGCACTGAGAGTTATTTTTAAAGTTTACATGTTTGAGGTTTTATCTAAACGCTGTCAGCATATTCTATCAAGGGTTGGGAAGCAGTGAATCTCGTCACTGCTGTCGCCACCCCTGTTGTTGTCACCGCGGTTGTCATCGCCGCTGTTGTCGCTCGCCACCGTCGATGGTCTCCTACCGTCGATCGCCACCACAACTGTCACACGAAATCTTCTTTATGCAAATGGGTGCAGTAGACTCCTATCGCATTTCAAATTTTAAATTTAAATACTTAAAATCCAATTATGCCCTTTCATAACAAAATACCCTAAATATCCTTCAAATAGAAAAGTCACATTTTATCCTTACCTACATGTATAATTATATTACGTCAACAATTAACATTTAGTTATATGTCAGGTGTAACAGGTGTGATTGTTAAAACAAAGTTTTCCTATTATAAAATGTGTTGAGGAGTAAATTTTAAAAAAGATAAACAATTAATTCGTATTTCTTTATTTAAATATAAAATATCTATCCTCTCTTCCCTTTCCAAACTTGTAACTGTTTGCAGTATATTTTTTAAATAAATAAATAAATTTTGACCTCAATAGTTCACACAATGTTTAGATTAATATTTGACGAGAAAGAAACAAAATAAAAAGCACTAAAATAACCACATTTGAAAATGAAAAACTATTGACATACCGTTATTTTCTTTTTCATCTCATTTTCATCACAATTTCTTACATTTTTCTTTACTCATCATCTCACTTATCACATTTGTTCTTTTCTCCTTTTTTTTTATATATTCTCTTTTCCTTCTCCTTGCTCCCTTAAACTGAGGTAAAGGCAGGAACATTGTCAAGATAGACTGAACATGAATCATGAATCCAGCTATTTTGCTCTTAAATAAAATTTTGGATTAAAAGGAAAAAAGTGGAGCAACTATCTTAGCTCCAGACATAAATGGAAGCGGTTTTGAGTACAGTAACTAGACCAGAATTACAGAATTGTGTTATTTTTTTGGAACTGTACTATGAACTGAAAGAACACCACCAAAGGACAACTGATATTAACATCTATAAACCTATATCTTATAGTTGAGAAGCCCATAAAATAATATATTTGAATTTTTCTCCAGATTTTGTTGTCTCAACCAAGCTTTCAGCTAGTCCTAGGAGGAGTACCCGGAGTAAGGCGAGAGTTTTGGACTGTACAGACCTAGATTTTCTCTAGTTTTACAAATGATATTGTATTATTTATCTAGTTTTACAAATTTTTCTTTAATATTTTCTTTTGAAGTTGTAGATTTTGTGTTGAAGTTGTAGATTTTGTGTTGTTTCTTTTATGAATATTACATTTAATTATAAATATAAACATTTTAAAATATTTTTCTTTTATAATTTTTTTTCAATTTTTGGGGATTAATGTGTATTGAAAAAATGTATTTAAAAAAATTAGATGGCAGTAACATAAATTTGTAAAATCGTTGACAGTAATAGGAGTTTTCAAAACCATTGATAGTAGTAGGGTTTTCAAAACCATTTCAATTTTTTGGGATTAATGTTTATTAAAAAAATGTATTTAAAAAAATTAGATGACAATAACAGAAGTTTGTAAAACCATTGATAACAATCAGAGTTTTCAAAATTATTGATAGTAGTAGGGGTTTTCAAAACCGTTTCAATTTTTTGGGGATTAATGTTTATTAAAAAAATGTACTTAAAAAATTAGATATCAGTAACGGAAGTTTGTAAAATCGTTGACGTTGACAGTAGTGGGAGTTTTCAAAACCACTGATAGCAACAGGAGTTTTCAAAACCGTTTCAATTCTTTTGAGATTAATGTTTATTAAAAAAATACATTTAAAAAATTAGATAACGGAAGTTTATAAAACCGTTGACAATAGTGGGAGTTTTCAAAACCGTTTCAACTTTTTGGAGATTAATGTGTACTAAAAAATTAGATGGCAGTAACGGGGTTTGTAAAACCGCTAACAATAGTGGGGGTTTTCAAAACCATTGGCAGCAGCATGGGTTTTTAAAACCGTTAGCAGTAGCATGGGTTTTCAAAACTGGTGGCAGTAGTGAGAGTTTTCAAAACGCTGACAGTTCCAAGAGTTTTCAAAAAAACCGCTGGAAAATAACTGTCATTCAAGGGGTTACTCAAAACTGTCGGTAATCCGTTAGCGACACTGGAACTTCCAGGAAAAAACTAAATCACGGATAACGCACTTAGCGAGGGTTAAAACAGCCAAAAACGCCAAATATAACCCAAGTTAAATATAATTTTTTTTGTAGTGTTATAACATCTCAATCTCTTAATTAATATATATATATATATATATATATATACACACACATATTTTTAAGAATGTTTTCTAGTTATTTTCCTTAATATAATTTGATAATATTTTAAAAAAATTATTATATTTTATTAATATCCTAGTTGCAACAATAAAAAGGAAGACAAAAAGTATAAAAAGAGAGCAATTGGAATTTCTTTTCTTTTTAAAATAGATATAAAATATTATTTATTGATCAAAATTCATTTATCATAATTATGTAGGAATATTATTTCTTCTAATAAATTTTCACTCCAACTCTCTTGCTACAAATTATATTTTTTGTTTACATTCTTGCATGCAAGTATTCTTCACCTTGTTCAAAAGATCATAAGCACCTCAGAGACAATTAAAGTGAATGGTTGAAATTATAAGAAAAGAAAGTCAATAATTGAATCATGAAAAAAAATCAAATATAAAATTACAAAATGTTCTAAATAAGTAAATATTTTGAAAAGTTACATACCTATGTTAATGGCAATGGACTTCATTAAGCGACAACCGTTAATACAATTATAAACAAGATTGGAGGATAATTTCTCACAATGTGATTCACAATTTTTAAGACAATTTGGTGGTGGAATGGCTTCTTTTGTACATTTGATTACACACTTTGTTTTGTATAAAAATCTACCAATGCCATCTGATTCAACTTGTGTAGAACTCAATATAATCATGATTGTGATTATAACTCCAATAGATTTTATTCCAACTTTCCCCCAACTTTCCCCATAACTCTTTTCTCAATTTCTTTCTAAGAATCTAAAGGTCAGATCTCTCCGGTAGTATTTTAACAAAGCTAAACATCAATTTATAGAAAAAATATTCTAATATTTTTTTACTCTTGAAAATATTTATTTAATTAAATATATTTTAATAAGGAAAAATATCAAATGTAATATATGCATATTAATATCCTATAAAATTGATTTAAATATAAATTTATCACATTCAAATAATATATATATATATATAAATTAATAATTTATTTATTATTTTCTTATAATATATGTAATAAATATAACATTTTGACTATGTATCATTTTTAAAAAGTGTATCTATTTTTAAAAATATACATAGTCTTAATGTTATATTTATTACATATATTAATTATATAAAAATAATAATAAATGAATTATATATATATATATATATACTATTTTTCAGTATAAAATTAATAAATGTATTATTATAAAAATGAGACTAGTTTATTTAAAGTGTAAATTTAATAAAATAAAATAAAATACGGAAATACATAATACTTTTTCTAATAATATTTCAATGTGAGTTATCATTAAAATTGATATTTTATAATTAGGTGATACCATTTTGTAAACTTACTTTGTGTAATTAACTTTATCAAAAAAAAATCAGTCTAGTTCATTATCAAAAGAAAGTGAACCATTTGCTAGAAATTCAATTCTTTTAAAACATTCATTTCCAACAGCAATCACAGGAAATCCAAGCGAAGCTATTTCAACTAGGTCCCAAATAAGAAATTAAACAACAATATCTTTTGAAATAAAAGCTAGAAATGTCAACAAGCTCTAGATGATGATTTATGTTATTTAAGTGTCTAAATCAAGAGAAAAACAAGTAAAATTAACACTAATTTGTTAAGCGTAAATATTTCTCTTATATAATTTAAATGGCATATTATTGAACTGCTTTTAACTAAAGAAGTAGAGTCTTTTTAAATGAGATTTATGAAAATATTTTAATAGTGTATTTGTCAACTTAAATTTAGGCCAGACTACCTTCATAAGTTGATCTTACAAAAACATATTCATAATGTGTTTGTCAAGTTAAAAAGTTTTTTGATTGTGTTATTTGACATGATTTTTCAATTGATTGAATTATAAAACAACCAATTGAAATTTGTGAACTTTATTTTACTTATTTAACTTTTTCAAAACAGTTTCAAAATAACTTCTTAAAACTTTTTGGATCAATTACTAATTTATGAACCTTGTGCATGATCTAATTAACACATACAAATAGACAAAAATCTAAAATCTAAGACGAAGTCTTCAAATCACCTTGAACTTGAGTTGTCTTTAAGTCAACTTTACTTAGACTTCACTATGATTTTTCTTAATATTTCTTAACTTCTCTTAACTTCGTCAAATACAAAATCTGCAAGAGTTCTAATCATTTTTTCCTGTTTGATGAAAATAATCCAATTAAGTCTGCAAAACACAAAACCAAGTGATAACAAATTCTGATTGTATTTCAAGTAAACTGATTGAAATTCTTATACAGTGTAGACTTACCAAAAAATCAATCGAGTGACTTGAAAAATAAACTGATAGATTTTTTTTACCAAGTCAGGAAACAACATATTTACTTAACTTTTTCTCCCCCATAGTTGTATACTCCCCTTGAATGTTATATTCAGAACTTAAAGCCCACTAGTCAATAATTTTATAGTTTCAAACAATTTCGTATTGCAATTCAGAATGTTAATAAGATGATTTCATTAATCATCTTCAAAATCCGTTGAACCTGCTTTTGTGTAAATGAAAGATTTTCTTGACTCGATGTATTCTGAACTTCTTGATCTACATTATCAGTTTTATCAACAATATAAATTTTACTCTGTGAAATTATGTTATGCTTGTAAAACCATGTTTTGAAAATCACTCGTCTACAGTATGGTTCATTTCATGACGATAACTGTCCTGATTACCAAAATTTTAGCCTCTTCCTCTGTCATTCGATATCCAATCAGTTTGAATGTTTTTAGTTTAGTTTCCAATGTTAATCAAAACTTTGTTGTTAGAAAGAGTTATTGCAAAATAACAAGAAGGAGAAATATCTAATAACCTACTGCACAACCTGTTAGCGCCGTTTGAGATTTTTTCGGATGCATGGGAGCAACCACTTGGGCGTGGATGGTGGAGGCCGTTTTGCACTACTCCTTCAAAGCCCAAAACCTCTCACTTCCAACTCCTATAAATAGGAGACCTTCCCCATTCCGAAAATCACACAACTCAACATCACTTCCTCTCCTCTTCTCCTTTCTCTCTCTTTCTCTTATTTTCTTCTTTAGAGATCTTGGGTATTTTTGCTCTAAAGAGTAAACTTGCTAGTTCTGAGATCCTCAGTTTTCAACTGAGAAGTTCCTGTTGTATCCTGGAGGACTTGCGCATTTATCGCGGATAAGTCCTTAAGGACAGTGATATTTTATCACGACTCCGGAAGTTAGTTTATTAATTTTTCAGCCGTCTTAACAACAGTTAGAAGCATACTCCTTATCAACTACCTTGTTGTTGTAAAATAAGAGAAAAAAACACAATTAATATCAGGTGAAGGATCTGTGAATAAAATTGTGCTTTAATTATATCATAAAGATCATTAAGACCCTTTAAAAAAAATATAGTGTATTCTAAATGGTTATGTTTGATCACGTTCTTCATCACTTTCTTCATCAAGGTACAACAATATTTTACTTCACAAACGCTTCTAGAAGTTAGTCTCAATGACTCAAGATCTTTAATAAATACTAACTAGATTCTATGGATCATCCATATTATTAGCTTCGATCAATGTTTCCACAAAAACAAGATAATGCACAAGATGATTAAACAAATCCAAGAAACTAAGAAAGAAAGAAAAAAAAATAGGAACAACATACCATACTGGAAATTTTACATTACTAAAGTGTGAAAGAATTGTTGGTGATATGCATTCATTGTTGTTTTTAACAACAAAAAGAAAATATGAAAGGCATTATTAGAAGTGGACTTTAAGTCTAACTCAACTTTATGTCTCATCTCTATTCGATATGAGATCTCAACTCGAGCCCGATAGTAGCCCAATAGGCCCAACAACTTTACTAGGATAGACTCTGATACCATATTATAAGTAGACTTTTTGCCTAAGTCAACCTTACAAAACCGGCTTGTAAGGTGAGGTTTGCACTCACTTATAAACTATTGAAAGACTTTATCTCTAGTCAATATGGGATCTTTAACACTTATCAAAAGGTGGACTTTAAGCCTAAGTCAACCTTACAAAATCGACTTGTAAGGTGAGGTTTGCATCCACTTATAAATTGTTGAAAGACCTCATCTCTAGTCGATGTGGGATCTCCAACATACCCTCTCACGCCGAGACTCCTCAACTCGAACGTGAAACTTATATGTGAGGGTGGTCTGATAGCGGTCTGATAGAGGGTGGCCCGATAAGCCCAACAACCTTGCTAGGATAGGTTCTAGGTGTGTTGGACATCTCACATCGACTAGAGATAAGAAAGACCTTTCAACAGTTTATAAATAGGTGCAAACCTCATCTTACATGCAGATATTGTAAAATTGAATTAGACTTAAAATTAAAAAAAATAAAGTAAAAAAGAAAAGGAATATTATTTTATTTTGAAAAGAAGAACATGCTTACAGAAAAGAATGTCCTCTTAACAGAACACTAAACATATAAAACTTAGAAAAATTAAAACATAAAATACAAAAGGCTTTTTCTCGATGTGATTACGAGAAGTTATTTCGGTTTTGATGGTCTCTCAGTCTAGATGGAGTAAAAACTTAGTTAGAGAATATTATATATTAACTATAAAAATGTAAAATTTAATTGATTTATGTTATATTTATACTGTTTTATAGTGAGTTTTTCATTGGTGCACCTTATTCAAGTTCAATTATCTTCTAACATGATTCTTCCTCGATTTGTTTCATGTGATCATCATTTATTAATAATTATTAGACATCTAAGACGTTTGGACAAGGTTCGCTCGATTCATCATGGGCGATACCCACAATTGTCCACTCTCCACCCTCACTTGTAGGCTCAAAGTCGTCACCCTATTCCTTATGCAAAATAACACAGACCATTATATAAACAGGTTAAACTGTGCTTATATATTAAAATGACAACTAAAGCATTCCCTTGTCGTTTTTTATGACCAAGAGAATAGATTTAACTACACGAAATCAGATTGCAACACTACGCTTTTGCGTGTTTGCTAATTTCTGTTAATTTTTGGTATGGTGTTAGTTATATTTCCTTTTCTCAGTACACTATAGATTATATTTAACAAAATAAACAAACAAAGATTAGCGAAATTAGGCACCTATTGAACGAAGATTGGGGTAGATTATTTCAACTCTCACTTTACTTCCTACCTAATCAATGCTTTAATAATTGGCGTCTATGTAAGATGATTAATTATAGAGGTGTAGTGTAGTGAGAAAGCAGAAGGTGGTGATAGTACTAATACACACGTGAAGATTAGTTGTGAACCGAACGTGCGAGGCATAGTTGAAGTTACGTGAGTGGGGTCTCCCTGATTCCTTTATATTCCATAACACAGCCATACTCAACCTCCTTTACTGTTTCTTTGCCTTAATTTGCCTCCATTAAATATTAATATGCAACATGCATGCGTGGGTCGAGGGTGTGGCTGCATGGGTTATGCATGGACTTTATTTTTGCAATTTCAAACATGTTACTGATTATTTTCAAAACGTCAACATCACCGTTATAGTACTATAACTTGCTTAGTTTTCAAGATTTTCTGTCAATAATTTTAATAGAATATCATTCTTAAACCTTTTAGGCAACGTTCAGAAACGATCAAAAAACCCTTTTTAGCTTTTGCATCTTAAGGCTAGATAGATTATAATAGAAGCCTAGCAAAGACTCTTACTAGAACTAGTTTATGAAAAGAATAGAGGTAGTCTATACTAAAAGAAATTACTAAGTTTATAAGTAAAAAGATTAGTCTTGCGATGATAAAATTTTCTCATTGATGGTCCATTATTTGAACAATAATGTCGTAATTAATCTGTTGTTTTCTGAATAAATATTAGAAGAAGAAAAAGGGTGGCGTGCGTTATTCAGGTTCACATTAAAAAATATAATTTTAAAAAAAGATACTAGAAAAAACGAATTATGCTGGTTAGGATTACGATGACTTGATGATCATTTGAAGACTTGTAGTTTATGGAATGGCATGTTTGTCAAAGTTATCGACAAGGAAAGATGAAAGTAAGAGAAACCTACATAACCTGGCATTGACTTTATGATATGCTAATTTGAAGGTGAGATTATAGGTTAAATTTTTTATTATGTAGGACTAATTTTGGTTCATTTTTCTCTGTCGTATAGCATAGCGGGTTTGATGTATGGATATATGATTTGTTTTCTAGTTCACCAAGGGAAGAGTGTCAAAGAAAATCCATTTATATATTTTTTTCACGTCAAGTGCCACGTCCAAAAACCACGGAATCATTGACTTAATTTCAGTAGTTTGACCATTTAACTCAGACTTTTTAATTGATCCATTTAGAGAAAGAGATAGGGGGGGTGGCTGTGTGTGGGATTGTTTAGAAAGATCTTCGTTTCATTTTTGAATTATTATAAGATATAATAGATTAATAATTTTAATATGTAAATTACATGTTACATTTAAAGTGAATAATTTAAATCATACCATTCCAGTGCTTTCAATTATTGATAATGTATTTTTAAAAAAAAATATATTGAAATTCAGTTCAAGAGTATAAATAAAAGAGAGTAGATTGAAAAAGATAGACAAATGAATTGAACAGATAAGCATTTAAAATAGAGAAGAGAAAAAATATTGAAAATTTTAAGATGAGAAAATAAGAAGTCTGAAAATATATTTTTGAAGTTGTATATTTCAATTTATAATTGTTGATTGAAACATTTAAGTTTACCCTTTGTTGGATTTTATACAATGAAATTTTCAATGGATGTTTATCTATTATTATGTGATTATTTTTACATGTGAAAGGCTTGAGCGTTATATTAATTAAGAGAGGACCTAATTCCATTACATGACTTAAAGTTGTCTCTTAATTTGTCAAAAACCAATTCTGAAAAATT
>Ga0099824_1010174_pt1 | contig 11243 bp, 3 predicted proteins | sample SiratrowhiteBW_FD_76837 | JGI IMG/M metagenome (GOLD analysis project Ga0099824, IMG submission 76837) | Root nodule microbial communities of legume samples collected from California, USA - Siratro white BW | ecosystem: Host-associated > Plants > Roots > Nodule | place: USA: California... | reverse complement strand
ATATATATATATATATATATATATATATATATATATATATATATATATATATATATATACATCTGCATGCTCACACTTCAAAACTAATTAATATTCGTTGTGGCACTATTTTCCATCGCTGTTCTCTATTAATGTGTGAATTGTTCTTATTGACGTGTGTCTAATCTCTTCTTATTATGTTGCAGATTTCACCTAACTTTGGTAATTACTGCAACAATTTGCTGCTGGATGATGTAAGTACTGTTTGATGGGTTCTTCTTTTATTTTGCATTAAGTTAAAGTAGGAATTAGAGTGTATACAATTTGTGCACCTATATCTTTTATTTCCCCTGACAAGGAATTTATTGATTAGAATAAAAAAATATGCCTTTTTCTCCGTGTAGATAACTCCACTCACAGGCTGTCATTTATTGATTAGACCATGATACTGGCGTACTGCATGTGAATTTTGATCTTTATTTTCTAAATACCAGAGCTGAATAGCAGCACTCCTATGAAGAATAGTAATTGAAAGGCCATTAGTTTTATTAGTGAAAAAAGAGCCTGCCATGCAACAAATGTAATAATAGTAATTTAAAATGTCTTAAACTTGAAATAGGCTGCGAAGTTTCTCTTTTTCTATGGTATACTCGTATTCATTGTCTTTCTTATAGATGCACATCTTAAATGTGTGATTTTTAACAAGAGGAAATTATAAATAGTTTATGTACTTATTTATTTGCATTTCTGTTCCTCATTATGAGTATTTCATTATTTACAATGAGCTTGTGATAAAATATGATGAACATGAGTAACTGTATGTTCAAAAGGGCTTGTTTTGTTCATTTTTTTGGGATTCTGGTATGACTGTTCTTTGTTGAGAGTTCATTCCCAAGTTTTTTATCTACTTATATTATTGAATCCTATCTTGATTGATCTTTCAGTGAGCTATTTTACGTTTGTGTTTGGTTCAGTTGTAATTATAGCTTATAAATACCAAATCATGTCTTTGTCATAGGCTCATTGTTGGTCTTTTCTCTGTTCTTTTAGGTGGGCGATTGTATATCTGGCACAGATGAAACCACTCATTGTACCTGTATTGAATGAGGGCGAATAAGTCTTGCAACAGATGTAGCTCCTTGTAAGTTAGAGAACATGGATCACAAATTGGCTGCTGCATAGAATTTGGTTTTGGTTATCATGAGTTGTTCAGTATTTTTTTTCAGACTGGAACTGAAATGTATGTATTTATTGTCGGATAATGGCATTTCTATTGCTACGTGACATTAGTCGTGTTACGAATGTTGTATTTATCACTCATTCTGTTATTCATTTTAGATATCCGTGGATAATGGTATCAAATATGTATTCTGGAGAAAAATAAGTTGATGAAAGGGAAAGTATGTTTTGTCTAAGATTCAAAAATTTCTTGTGACATGTTTGGCACTTCTCATGTACTATACAATTCGCTCTGGTCACCTACCAGATGACTGAAATGTTAATTAAATACTGACAACCAATAGTAATTTAATAATTTTAGTATTCCTTGCTAGTATTTAGCTCAATATGCCTTACGTAACGCTTACAACAGCTGGGCAACATTTTGTTTCTGAAAGATTTTTAGGTTGATTGCAGAAGTCCCTAAACAAAATAAAATCAATTCCGACAATGGCAAAGCTACACTAGACATAGGCCACTATTGCACACAAATTGCATATTTAATAAATAAATTGGTTTGAAGTTTTCTTCTCTTTACTTACTGGAATCTTATCATGGAGATCTTCTGGTCAAGGCAAGAGTGTTAACAGTCACACCACACGGGAGAAGGTAATGATGACATTTGAATTATTCTCATGAACTTTGAGTTCGGTTTTTTTCACTTTATACCATAAGCTGTTGCTTGGCAGTGAAAGAAGGACTGCATTTCCGTGTTAGAGGCTAGCTACCTCTGACTTCAGCTTTGTTGTAGTGGTCAAGAGACCACTTTTTACTGATCTATGTCTAAAAGCAGAAATCATAACTTTTCTATCTGTATGGTTTATTATATGCTTTAGGGAAGACTTTTTCTTAAAAGGGGGCAAAGGTCCATTTCGTTGGTTTCTATACAGAATTTTGTTCTCATACGTTAAAAAACTGATTTTCGTTAATAACAATAAGAATTACATTACGTCCCTAGTGAGAGAAGGACCTCGTCCTTGTGTTCCTAAATAGTTTTAATTTTCTGGGAAAGATGGGTCTCAGTAAACTTATAATAGTGAATAACAGTATTGATTAGTTCATTCATTGCTGAAAGAGGTGATGTTAGTGTTGAATAAAGTGAAGAGTAGGGTGATCCAATGGTGAAAAGTCAAGTGATGGCATCGAATGCAACAGTTAATTCAGTAAGTGATGTGAACTCCGCTCCGAATCCTACCAAAGTCTCTTCTACTCCGTCTCCCACCGTTTGCCTTCTTCTCTCCGCCGCCAACTCTGCTTGTGGTGCCTTCGCTGGCTCCCTTTATGGCTATGGTCCTCTCTCTAATTTGTACCTTCATGTCCTTTCTTAAATTTACATCATATTTCCTTTTTTATCATTCTCTTGTTGGGTATGTTAACTTTATCTGAAACAGTTAGTTAGGAGCTTTCAGCGTTTTTTCTGTTCTTGGTGTTTTACTTTGATAATTCATGCAATAAAAATTTACACTAAAGTTTAGTAAGTAAAACCACTATTGTTGACAAAAAGAACAACGATTTTTTAAAGCAACTTAGGATATACATCTCGTCGAACATTCACAATCTAGTGGACAAGTGAAAGGTGAATTAAAAAAGAAGGTAAGCCAAACACAAAGGACTTGGGAGAAGAGTTACCGAGTATATTGTGGATTGCACCTTGCAATCAACAATTCGGGAAACTCCCTATATATTAACTTTTAGGACTATGGTTTAGTTCTTACAGAAGAATACACTTTAATTCAGAAGGCAGTCAAGCAAAACTGGAGTTAAATTTAGACTTGGGAGAAGAAGTTTGGGATAAAGCACAAATCAAGGAAGAAGCATGAGATTCGGCGTTATAACTCTAAGCTTAAACCCACGAAGACGATCTCATGAGGAAAACAACAAATCAAACCACGAGAGATCTGGAAGCTACCAAAGTTAGCTCCTAATTAGAAAGGACCTTTTTGCATCACTCGAGACCACTTTTACCCTTAATCCTTAATTGCAGACTTTGTTCCTATACTTTAACAAGTTCCATATTCCTAATAATAATTTATAAACACCCTCTTTTCTTAACCGATCAGTATGTTTTTTAAGAACAAAATCAGATGAAAACTTAAGTTCCCAAATTTCATTCTTTGTGTAACATCTCAGGATTCTTTTACTGTCATTTTTCATGAGTATGTACCAGAATATTAAACCATGAAATTGATCTTTGATGTGCAACTGAAATAAATACGGTCATTTAGTGGTTTATTTGGAGGCCTCTGCGACTATATAATGTTCTCACTAGTACTTATCCTTGAGTGTCATATTTGTATTTATTTTTCTTTTACATATTATCTGTATTACCCAAAGGTGAAAATTTGTTATTTGTTCAGCTGGTTTTTATAAGTAAAACTTTGCCTCGTTTAATTCTCATCTTTTCCGTATCACGAAACTAAAAGAAGAAACGGAACGGAAGGATCCTTTCAGAGATAGTTTAAACTTCAAACTTTTTCTGCTAGTGTGTAACATTTTAAACTTGTGAATCTATATAATATCTTCATAAGAAGTAGCTAGAGAAATGAACTTTTGAACTAAATTTTCTGCTGGCAGAGGGTTATGATGAAGAGGTTTAGATTCTTATGGTTAAATAGTTGGTCAATATTTGTATTCATGCTCGAGGATGCTTTCAATGGGTCTGTTTCAGGTGCTGGATTGATCAAGAAGAAAGGCTTTAAAGGATCCTTTATAGAAGCAGGGTCTAATGCTAAGGTATATCACACATCAATGTTGTTTAATTTTCTACCTGGCTTTTTACTTTATGAACTTAATACTTATTTTTAACGGATGTTTTTTTTTTTTTTTTTCTCTTCAATAGACATTTGCAATTTTATCTGGAGTTGATAGTTTGGTTGTCTGCATCTTGGGAAGACTTCGAGGAAAGGATGATGGTATAAAATATTACATATTTCAGCAAAATTCTAAATGAGTACGTTAGAAGTTAGTTAAAAATTGATAAACTAGCTAATTGGAGGAATTATGATATGATAGAATTCAAACGTGATGTGAAAATGTTTCAGAAAACACCAATGAATTACGTTCCTTCACCAAAGAGGTCAATTTGGTGAAACAAATTTTCAATTCTGTCAAATACAGTATAAGTTTACTTCAAAATCTTTTCCAGTACAATGTTCTCCACTGATAATGTGATTACTTTTACATATGCAGCCATTAACGCTGGGCTAGCTGGATGTTGTGCTGGTCTTGCTACAAGTTTTCCTGGTATCTTTTCTTCTAATAATTGATGAATTTCAACCTTTATTTCAAAATTTTATTAACTTGATTGGTCCCTGCACCAATTGAAATTAAGGATAAAAGCTCAGACTAACCTCTGCCTATTTTGATTGCATTTATCTCAGTAAGACAAAATACCTCTTCTCGTTTTTCTTTTACATTGGAAAGTATGTTTGTATGTCATATAAGTTTCAAACTGTAATCCAAACACAAACCAACGATTTCCTCAAATGTGAATTTTAATTTGTCTTTCATTGTTGATCTCTCTGAATAAACATGATCCTTCATGTTGAATAGTGAGACGATTTTGTATTCAATTGGTGACTGGGGAAAAGTTGTAAGGTTTATTAAGAGTTTAGTTTCTATCAGTACGAAGTGTTTTTAAATTGTTAACCTATTAGAAATCAAGTTAGATATAACTTAGAAGGTCAGTAAAACACATACCTTGTACAGTGATCTTTTACATGCTCAAACAAAATCACTATTTTTGTAATAGTCTCTCAGTGTGTATGCATGTATGTATTATTGCTACACTATATTCTTTTTTTGTTATTATGAGTCATGCTTTACGATTCTTCAGGTACACCCCAATCACTTCTACAGAACTGCCTCACTTTGGGGGCTCTTTCTTTTATTTTTGAAGGCTTAACCAAGCAAGGATCAGCACTTGCACACTCCATGTATAAGAAAACAAGTGTACGTAACAAGGGCAGAATTCCTAGATCTCATTAAGGGCATGTTGTTTTTTTCTTGGCATCATTAAGATAGGTTAAGGTGTATAGCGTATGCACCTTTCTTTTGGCTTCATTGTAGCTTTCTAGTGGTCTTTATGGACACTTTTATATACAGGGGTGAGACACATTGTAGCAAGGGCATGGCTTGTTTCCATATTCATGGTTTCAAATATGGCATCCTCAGCCTGTCTCATGCACTTGTCAACCAAAAGCAGTACATGGTGCTGAAATGATTTGAGTTAGAAAGCAAAGGTTTTACCCATGATCTGCAGCAGAACTTTATAGCAACATATTCTTGATATATATTAATAATTGACATATATTAATAATGATTTGAGCATGTTAATTGTGTATCTTCGAGTTAAAACACCTTCTCTTCTTAGTATCCAATCGTGTGAATCTAAATTTCTTATTGAATAGAAATAAAAAAAGTTAAACAATATATATAAAAAAAAAACTCACAAAATTAATAACTCACTTCGAATTCTTAATAACTCACTTCGAATTTTCAAAAACTGAAAACGAATAATTATTAAGTATGTAGTACAAAATTAAGTTTAATTATTATCAAATTCTGCCTTCCTATCATTCAATTTTTTCTAAATAGTTTAGTCTTCCATCAAAATATTGCACCATACAATAGAGATTTGTTTTATCCAACTTAAATTATTTACCATCTGTCAGAAGTCATATAGACATATATTTGGTCTTCCATCAATATGAAGAAAATTAACATAATGTCATAAATAGTATTTAAATATTTACCATAATCAATTATATCTTTTAATAATATTTACGTTTACAATATGGTGGATTATGTTTAGGTAAAAATGATTGGCAGTTGCTTATTGTACAATACAAAATGTTTCTTGCACTTAAATTTTTTTTTTTAAAATACCAATAATGTTTTTGTTATTTTATATATTAAATAATTTTTTTTCTTACATTTACATAAACATCTCTCTCATATTTTATTTTTTTAATAATAATAAAAATAATGTTGGATGTTGTTAAAATATTTACAATTTACTATGATTAATTTTAAAAATTCAGTTTAACACATTATTTTTAAATATTTAGTTTTTTAATAACTAATTCAATGTTACTTGAAAAAAATATAAATATTCCTTAATATTTATTAGATTTTTTTATTATTCATCAAGAAAGTTTGTTAATATTTATTAAAAGAAAAATTAACAGTTTCTTACTTGATTGTACTTATTTATGTAAGTGATTCTTTATGAGAGAGAAAAAATATTTAATAAATAAATTTTAAAATAGAAGTATAGTTGACATATTGAATATTTGTTAAGTATATAGAAACAATATAATATATATACTGCACGAAGCAATTGCCAAAATGATTAGGTTTTCAACCTTTGTTCTTAATATATACGTTTTCAACTATAATAATTAAATGATAACTAAAAATAAAATAAAAAATATCAATAAAAAAAATCACTTAATTTCTTATGTTTTCACTATTATCTAATTTAAATAATTTTACTTTCAATTCATTTCTTTTTAATCTTTTATTTCATTTCCATTTTTTTTACTATCTAATATCTAATCCAAACAAAGTGTCCACAAAACTTTCTCATAGAGATTATCTATTGACAAAATCTCTAACCTAGTAAAATTAGAGACACAAAGAAAAAAAAATCAATCTTTTTCAAAAACTTTGTAAGTGTACCATTACGTTGACCTAAAGACATACATATATGTATGGTAATCGAGACTTTACAACAAAATCCACCAAAATTTCATACTCTTCTATAGCCTTCTTATTCACACCATTCCTTAATAGTTGAGGAAGAAACAACCACCAACATGTGGCCACCAAGAACGCCATCGCAAGTGCCCTTGACACGGCATGGTGTAACTGCCACCCACGGCGGAGAGCCACCTTCTTCACAGCCACCTCTACCGTCGTGCACACACCATGAAGCACAAAAAAGCATGTTACTTCCCACGTGGGAGACACACGTGTAAGGTAATAAAACATTAGCTCATGCATAAGCCCGGAAACAAGGAACGTAGCCAGCATGGCAGCTGACGTGGCATACGTGGGGTTGACCAAATCAGTAAATATACGACGTACAGGATTGTATACGGTTGGACGTAGAATACGAGTAATCATAAGGTTCCATCTATGACCCCAAAAATCTTGAAGGGACGTGGAAAGATAGGGTTTGTGGAATAGTGGTTCTATTTCAAAGCCAAGAACGGTTTGAACATTGAAAGTGATGAAACCTAGGGCAATCTCTAAACCAAGGTACAAGTAAGAATAGTAGAGGATTGATATAAAATGAGTGTTCATATGTTGTAGGTAGGAAGAAACATGTACAATGATGGCTAAAGTAAGCACTTTTAGGGCTGAAAGCCATTTGGGGAACTTTTGGGTGGTGTTTGGATTGGTTGGTGGGTGTTGTTTGGGGATGATGGGGAGGGAAGCTATGGAGATGAAATGGAGAATGTTTGAAGGTGGTAGGGCAAGAGGGCCTTGGTTGAAGGAGAAAAGGAGGAGCTTGAAAATGGCAAGCCAAACAAGGAAGAAGGAAGTGAATGCAATTAGGTTAGGTGAAGAGAGGGTGAAGGGAAGGATGATGAAGATGTAGAGAATAGGGAGGAGGGAGAGAAGCCTCAAGAAGCCTTTTGGTATTCTAGAAGCTATGTAATAACAATAGCATAGACATGAAATGCCTGAAATCCATACTTTGATGAACCTTTCAATTTCACCATCCATCTCCTCTCTCTCACTTTCTCTTCAATCTATGTGAAATGCCAATGAAAATATGTTATGGATCTACATTGGTAGGTCTCATGCATTTTCTTTTAAAGAGCATGTGATGTTGAAGAATCAAGGCTGGAATAATATTAATTTTATGTAAATAATTTATGGATGTTATAAAAGTTTTGAACAATACGCTACAATATTATTATTATATCAGGATTGGTTCAATAATTCACATTATTCAACACTTAAATTTATGATTTCTTAAAGGTGACACTCTATCTTATTCTCCCTATCTTTGATGCATGATATTTTTCCCTTTTTCTTCTGAGATGATTCCCAAAAAAAAATTCTCTCAATTAGTTGGAAGAGGAAACTTTAGCTTTTAAACTATAAATGATAAGACTAAATCAAATTTAAAAAAAGAACTAGTAAATCTTCCTTCACGTAAAAATGATCAATAAAAGCATACTATTTACACTATAATTTCTGAAAAAGAAAATAATTTAACAATATAACCTTAGAGGCCATTTGTAAAGAAAAAATGGAAATAGTTGGAAGCACTCCTCATATGAATGAGACTTTGAGCTTAGCAATGTTTGAGGTAAGCCTAAATTACAAATAAAATGTCTTCCAGTAAAAAAAAATTAATTATAACAGACTATTAATGGAGTTATCACTGAACTTTTTAGAATTTCAAAAAATTAAAGATGAAATGTGCAGTGTAGATAAACTTGCGTGGGTCAATTACCGTAGTAGTGAACATTTTAAACAATAATAATATATACAAAGTTTTGGGATCAAACATTCTTGAAATCATTATAAAAAAAGAAGGAAAAAGAAGTGGGTAACTAAACATCTATTAGAAAATGTAACCTCCATCTTGGTATGGAACACGAGAAGCAGGTTTTTGCAATATATTTCATTATGTGTTGGTTGTTTAAGTAATATGATGACCCCAGATTTCAGAAGCTTGTGAATGTGATGCAATATGAGTGATCACCCACCCAAAAGTCTTAACCCCACTGCATAACCTATTATTCTATGAATTTTAGAAAAAGCATTATCGAAGCCTATAATTTTATTTGTTGTAAAGTGGATACCTCCTCTCTCTTTCATTTGATTTAATTTCATATATTTTATACAATTACAGTCAACACACACCTTCAAATCTTATTTGCTTTTTATTAAATTCTAAAAGACTTTAACTAATGGAATGTTGCTTGGTTTGTTTATAGTAAATTATATTGATTCCTAAAATGGTGTCATACATATTATATCCACAACTTACCATCTTACCACTAAAAAACAAATGATTTACCATTTCGTCTATTAATTCACACATAACACATACTTTACAACTTAATAATATTCCTTTGCGATTATAAAAAAAATTATATTTATCTATAACAAAAATTTGTAGGTAATATAAAATTCATAAATAATTTAAAATTATTTACAGATTATCGACAACTCAAGATATGTAGGTAATTAAGATGTTTGTACAAATTTTTTTCATTGATAATTACCTACTAATTTTAATGTTATTGTTATTATTATTATATAATAATAATAATAATAATAATTATTATTATTATTATTATTATTATAAGTAATTATTATTAACAATCCATTACAACAGATTTAAACCTAAGTAATAGACAAAAACTCATAGATAATTAGAAATTATCTATCACTATCGAATATAAGAAAAACTATAGGTAATCAATGCATAAGTATGGATCTTTCTAATAATTGCAAGAGAGATTCAAACCTAGGTCGTATAAGTAAACAAAGAACATATAATCAACCACTGTATCAAATAAATTTTATGATCATATTTCAATTATTATTATTAATTGTAATAATAATAGTAATAATATAATTTTTATAATAATAATGATAATAAACATAATAATAATAATAAATAAATAATAATATACTACTAATAATAAGGATGACAATGATAATAATAATAAAAAGAATAAGAACAATAATAACAATAATGATTTTTATAATAAAAATAATATTCATAATGTTTATGGGTAAATTAAATATATTTGTAGGTAAATTTACTGACAACTAAATTATTGATGAATTTTTTTGTTGTGGGTAATTCTCATTTAGCAACAATTTTGTGTGTCAATAATTTTGTAGTGCTTGACTGTTATGATTACTTTGAAATTTCAATTGACATAAATATGCTATACAAATAAATGTCATACACATTTTGCTTCTAATCCCTTCAATCATCACATATCCAACTATATAAATATTGATCGTCATTTTATTCATAAATTTGTTAAAAGACAAAACTAAATATCAATTATCTAACATTCACAAAGACTCTTTCTATTATTATCTTTAATTGTTTGATCAAGAAGTTGGTGAGAATCATAAACATTTATTCTCCAATTTATTTTTCAACTTAGGAGGATATTAAAAATAAATATATTTAAGTATTATATATATATATATATATTATTACCATTTTGATATTTTTTTAAGAACAGGTCTTCATTTAATAAATTACTTTATTTTATTTTCGTATATAATAACTATAACATATAGATAATATGGTTAAAATTCATACTTTAACGAAACTTTAAATTCCAACGTCCATCTCCTCTTGCTTTTCCTTTCTCTTTAATATGTAAAATGTCCATGATGATGGTTTATGTTACATATCTTAATTTGGGGTCTCTAATCCATTTTATTTTAATGACCATGTGATAATTTTATGTAAATAATTGATTGATGGTACCAAAGTTATAAAACAATACACACAATATATGATATAGTCAAAGGTAATGGTGTACAATAATTCATATTATTCCTAAAGCTGATACATTTTTTTTCTAAAGCTTTCGATATATGACTATAATATATTTATTGGTCCCACCTTTACCAAATATTCCTAAACCTTTTTTTATAATATATTTATTCGTCACACCTGTACCAAAGTAATTTATTATTCATAACCAAATATATTGGTCATACGTTTTAGAAAAAATTAAAGAAAATAAAGTTTTATTGCAAAGAATTAAAGAAAAATAAGAATCTTAGAAATGTATAACCAATAATTATTTTTGTAGTTGATGACGATTTCTTTCCATTTGTTAAGTAACACGTGCATTTTAAATAAATAAAAATTGAGATTAAATAAATCAAGTTGAATATTGCACATGGTGTGTTTTAGGTCTTTGGTCTTGCTCAAAGAAAAAGTCAATTTTTTTATAAAAACAAACACACGCGCGCATATATATATATATATATATATATATATATATATATCTATATATATATATATATATATATATATT
>Ga0099824_1010171_pt1 | contig 11246 bp, 5 predicted proteins | sample SiratrowhiteBW_FD_76837 | JGI IMG/M metagenome (GOLD analysis project Ga0099824, IMG submission 76837) | Root nodule microbial communities of legume samples collected from California, USA - Siratro white BW | ecosystem: Host-associated > Plants > Roots > Nodule | place: USA: California... | reverse complement strand
GTAAAGAGAGAAAAAAATTTTCATTTTTTTTTATATATATAAAAATATAATATAATTATTATATATATATATATATATATATATATATATATATATATATTATATGAAATAATCAATTATGTTCTACTTCAACATTCCTTCATCTAGTCGTTATATTATTAAAACCAGTATCCTATTGAGTTCATGATCATGAATTAGCAAGATTTATTAAGATGACAAAAAAATAGTACAATGGAAGTACTTTTTTATTAGAAATATTAGTGTTGATATTACAAACATTTGAAAGAATGTTCCGATTGTCTAATTTAATTTATAAATCTAATCAACACAGTAAAACTGTTGGTATTAAAAGATTTTTTTAATTATACTTGTAAATAAGATTTAACAAATTAATTAATAAATCAAAATTACATAATAAGAATAAAAATAAATATAACCCGTCAAAATTACACAATAAAGGTGAAAAAATAATTTAAGTCAACAATATTAAGTTATAATTTTTTTTACCATTTTTTACAATTATTTTTTCAAAATTAATTTATTACAACCATATTATTAATTTTAGATGCCCAGTTAAAAGTATTATACAAGAAGAAAATATAGAGTATTTTGAAAGTAAATGAACCAGAATAGAAGGACCCATAATATTCAAATATAGTTGACTTAAATAATCAATTATACTTAGACACATAATGGATTATGTTGGTTTGTATTTGCAAGCTAACATAATAAATTATGAATTATAACGTGACTTGTATATTTTATTTGTATAATGTTATATATAAATATTGATGACATTCTGAAGTTATCTCAATTTGTTGATGGAACACTTGTTGACTTTGTTAAATATGAGTGAATTATATCTTTCAATTTAATTTGCAATTTTATTTCTAATTTGAAAATTTTATATTATAATTTAATCATTTTAAATTGGTACGTGGAATTTTGTTTACATGATTGTAATTAATTATTGAAATATATTCAATTTTACATTGTATACAGTTTTTAATATTATTTTAATTTTATAAATTTCAACTTTTATCCGTACTCATTTTTATTTTTATTAAACTACAACTAAGAATATTTTTATGATGTATTATGTTATGTAATTTATTTAATTTTTCAGTCACTTTCCTTTTTTTTTTTTCTACACCCAATCTCAATCTTAACTTCTGTTTGTTGTTTTATCAGTGGCTAATCCCACTTGTCCCTCTTCAAGTTATTCCATATATTCATCCTATTATTAAATTTCAAGGATCATCACTTACCTTCACAAGATTCCGATCCAACCTTTACTCTAATGACAACCAAATCATTCCCTTTGAAGTAAGATTGATGATTAGGAGGGAAACACTTTATTTTAAAATTAATAAAACTACGCAAGGTTTATTTTAACGGATTAAATTCTAATTTATCATTTTATTTTTTAAATAATCTGATTAGAGAATATTATTTAGAAATAAAAAGATTGTTCCCCTCTTTTCTTTCCTTCCAAAACTTAACTACCATACACACCCTACAATATGACACAGTAGAATGAAATGACTAAAATTTCCATGTGAAAGTTTTTGTATTTAGAATTCTAGAATTTGCTTCTGGATTTAGAATTAGAGAACGTATTTACGAAATTGGTATTCCAGAATAGTTTTCTGAAGCCTGTTTCTAAAATTATTTTAGAAGTAAGTTCCAAAATCCCTATTATGGAAATAAGGTCCAGAATGTTTGTTTCACAAAGTTGAATTTTGTGGTTTTCTCTTTTGAAATACGTTTTCTGGAATCTTAATTTTCAATCATTGAAAACATTTTTTTTTCAGATTTTATTTTTTGGAACGTACAATCCAGAAAATCAACTCTGAAAGTTATTCTTTCTTCCAAAAATATTTTCTGGACATAATCTGGAAGACTCTTTTGGAATATAATTTATGGAAACACCACTTCTTACATGGAACTAGTCATTTGAAATAAAAATGTCAAGAACATTTTTGGTATTTTAAAAGTTGATGGGTGTAGATTTGAATTGATAGGGTGTAGAAAGTAATTGTTATAATTCTAATATGTTTAATCTTTATGTATAGTTATTATCACAGTTAAATATTCATTAAACTTAAACAATATTAAAAAAGTCAAAAGTAAGAGTTATCAAAGCACACAAAACATTGCATGCACACATATACTCATTGATTAAAAATGCAAATCTCTTAAATGGTGGTGCCCTTATCTTTCAAAATGTACCTTAAGCTTTGGTTTCACTCCTAAACTTGACTTCACAAGGTTGAGGCTAATGAATATTCCCACTACATATAGTGTCCACCAAATTGTTCTTTTGCCCTAAATTTGGAATTTGAAACTTTTGCCTTGCTCATATTGAATGTCACTGACGCCAGATAATTGGAATCAATGAAGCCCTAGATGTGGACATTCCCACACTATATTGAAGCCACCGTCACTTCTACACTTATCAAAATGTGAGAAACAGTGAATAAAGAAACCTAAAGACATTAAAAAAATATATATATAAAAAAAGGACACACAGCAATGACGGCACTAAAGTTAAACGTGGCTCAAGAACAGTGACTCGTTATGATGCTTTTTTATCATTCATCTCAACTTTCAACCTTTATTTTTATCCTTTTTTTTGGTTTTATCTTCTTCGAGCTCAATTTCTGAAGAACTTTTCATCCCTATCCAAGTACCCTTCTTTGACTTTGATATTTGTTGTTTTTCCTTCATTTGAATTATGGATAAGAGTAAGAGATTAAGAGGAAGTTAAGAAAATAACGTAGTGTCCATGGCATCGTGCATGCCAATCTTATCCGAATTATCCATAGAAATGGATGTGATTGAAAATAATTAAAAATAATAAAAAGGGTAGGTTAAATAAATGGAAAATGAAAAGGAAAACTAGTTATTTTGTTACGTAGTAATCTTCTCTTTCTTTCTATCTCTTCCCCTTACAATAAGTTGTTGTGATGGGCTTATGGGCCCTCCACTCTTCCTGCCCAATATGGGTTTTTTCGAGTGCTGTCTTTCTGAGGGCCCACACTGTGGCCCTTTTACTGTCGCACTCATTGTTTAAATGTGGTTCCTGTTAAAAAAAAATGTGGTTCTTGAATCTTTATTAGGGTTGGTGGGAAAAAAAGGAAAGAGAAAAAAAAAAATTCTTTTGGAAGAAAAAAACCACTGGCATACTCACAAATAATGTGTAAAGTATTATGATATTATAACAACTACCAGTTAAGATTAAAATATCTAAATATTTTCTATATATGATTTACATTCAACATCAAATTTTAACAACTTTTTTAATATTTAATTTCGATTTTACAATAGTATCCTTCTATAAAAATTTCTATTTGAATATAATTTTTTGAAATTTATATTTGAAAAAATGCTTTCAAAATGATTTTATTTAAAATTTATGAATAAAATTTAAAAATATCCATGAATAAACCACAAAAATAAAATAGATATCTCACAAGTAAATAGATAAAAGCAATGAGTTTGTAAATAGCTACTACTAGAGTACTGTTAACTGTTCCCATTCCTTAGTTAAAATGAGTAACAATTTGGCAATGTTGGTAATTGTGGTTGATATGGTGTTTGTTCATTAATTACCCATAAATGATAATAGCACTAAAATTATCCTTGGGATTGCTAAGGATTTTTTTGTTTATGGTGTGTGCACATGCTTCCATGTCCCAATGAATATATAGTACAACACTTGAATGGAATTTTTTTATGGCAGCTTAAGAAAGAGAGGTTATAAGCTTATTATTATTTATTATTAATTAAACCTAATCTTTTGCACATGGTTATGATTGCTTTCAATTTACTCTCCACTAACCTATTTTCTAAATTTGTATTCCCCGCAGTACAAGCTTTAAACTAGATATTATATATGCCAAATGAAGCTTTCTTAAAGGCACGATATAATGAAGAAAAAATAATGGAGAAAAGAGGGTTGAACGCTCCACTGAAGAAGCTTCTATACAAAACAACACAATCAACTTTTGAACACAGTTTCAGCAAAAATCAAATAAAAATGTCAATTAATCAAAAGATTAGCATCGGATTTTGCTTAATATAGCGGCTCAAAATCCTTGTAGGATGAGTGAATCATTGCAAAGCTCTTATTGGAAGGAAGAGGGGCAAAACACAAGTGTCTCTTTTTGAGAGAGAAAAAAAAAAAAAAAAGAGCCTAAGAATAATGGTAGCATATTGCTTTTAATTCACCATCACTTGTTGCTCCAACTTGCTACAATGATTTGATCACGAAAATAATGAAAGTAAATACTTTAAAAAAGAGTTAGGAAGTTAAATGTCATTCTTTCTATTCACATAAACTTCCAATAAAAACCTCACAATATTCAACCAAGTCACATCTTTTATTATAGTTTAATAAGAGTAGTATGAAACCTAAATTTTTCTATTTGTGGCTATTATGATTGTGGTGTGCTATTCAACAAACCAAGCCACATCTTTCATTAGTTTAACACTAGTTTATATATAGTTAACTATTGAGTTATGGTATTGATATTTTAGTGAGTAATGGAAACCCTAATTTGAGAGATTAGTAAGTAATGAAGTTGGAGAAGAATATGAAGAGGGTGAAGGTGAGGTGAGGGTAAGATAAGAAAAATGGAGGGGGGGACAAAAAAAGAATCAACTTGGTGGATTGCTTAGCTGGTGACAGAAAAATGTGAGGGTTAATCCACATGGTAGACAGAAGATGTAAGTGTACATTCACATCACATGCACGCTCCCATGTGAAGTAAACCTTTTGTCTACATGTAAAACTTTTTCTCATATGGGTCCTGTAAATATAAAGTCAGCCAGATCCATAAATTCTTACGTATTTAATGGTGCATATGCATATGTTATTTGTGTATATATCATTTTATATATAACTTTATATATTTTCATTATTTTTTCAATTAACTTCTACATCTAAGCAATCACACAAATGACAACCACTTTCCCTTATATTTTTCCTGTTTCCAGAACTTGCTTCTTTGCAGGGTCAGTCTGCAGTGCCTTCTTTTATTCTACAGTTAAGGTATTTTTATTGCTACAAACAAAAAAATGAGGTGCCTTTGTTCCTAAATTCTTCATCCCCATCATACCCTCTAGGGTTTTCTTTCTTAAAGAATTAAAAGTTTTACCTGGGCACTTTTTTTTTTTTTTAATTTTTAGTAAAAAACAAATCTTTAACAAGTATATTCTTGAGACATTGGTTATTCGTTTTTAATTTTAGAAATATTTGGAATATACCCTTTTTACAGCTTTTTTTATTGATTAAAATTTAGTAAAAATTGCATGAGATAATCATAGGCTACTCCTCCTATAGTATTTTTTTTAATAGATTTTTATAAATGAAATAAAAGTGTATCCAAGTTTCTAATATTTTTTTACCTCTATAAAAGACAAGATTATAGACAGTGATCACTGAAACGTTACATTAGATTCAACCTCCACTACTCTCGAATTATCCTATTCCATTTCAATTTCCTATATAAGATTGCAATATGCAAGTTGCAGCCTCCATTTGTGTACTTTTTATTTAATATAAATCTTTCTTTATAAAAATGATGATATATATACATACGTACTCCTGTATTTATATATTTTCACACAAATACATATATTTTACATTCGAAAGTGAAAGATACTTGTGAATATTTTATATTTGAATACTTATCTGCAGGTTGTTAGATATAATATTTAATTGAGTATCCTTACGACTGTTGTTTTCTGATTCATGTAGTTAGGTATAAAATATTTTTTTACCTCGTGAGAAACAAGTTACTCATACATGCATATACTTTCTCTTATTTTAATGTCCAACACTATTCTAATTTCAATTAGGTCTAATTATTAGATTGTTAATAATAACAAAAACTTTAAGTATGATTAATGATGTCTGTTCAAATTAAGCACGGTTCTGTATTTTAAAGCACTTTAAATACTCTTTGTGTTAATAACATTCTCTTTAAAAAGGGAAATTAGATCATTTTAATGAATATAAAAAGTATTCATTTTTAGTATATACATACAAATATATATATATATATATATATATATATATATATATATATATAAATATATATATAAATAAGAGATACTTTTTTTGCTGTTTCCTTTGCTTAATTAATTGATTAGGTTATTTTGGTTACTAGATTCGTTGAATATGCGAAAATGTCTTAGATAATAGTTATTAGAACCTAAATTTCGGCTAAACATACTTTCAAGGGAAGTTCTTTAAAACTATACAAACAAGTTATTGGAATTGTAAGCAATCAAGTCTTACAAATCCTTACTAGAAATTTAATTAATTCCAATCCTTCAAATATAAGTTTTTCACTATTTTGTTTTAATGGTACAAAGTTAATTGAAGTGTTTGTATAATAATAAAAAACATATTTTGAACACATATCAATTACTATTCAAAATATTTTGTAATATGATGGATTTGATTAAAATTTTTGTATACCCTTTAAAAGTTAAAAACCTATGAAATAATGTTTTATTTTAATTTTTAGTGTTATAAAATTATTCATTAAAAGAAAAAAGCTTTTTAGAAATCAATATTTAGCTATCAAATGAAATAGTTGCTAATTGCTCTCAAAATAGTCACCAAATTAAATTTTGGTTATTAAATAACTACAAAATAGAAATAATGATTGAATTTAGTGACCAATTAAGTCAAATAATTGGTATCTAACATTAGATACCAAAGTTTTATTGACCTATGTCATTAGATTCTAAATTAGTATCTAATTAAGTTAGAGACTAATTTAAAATCTAATAGTATAGGTCACTAAAACCTTGGTACCTATTAGATATCAATTATTTGACTTAATTAGTCTCTAAACAACATTTTTCTTTGTAGTGATTATATTACATTTTTTTAGTATTATTGAATTATTATTCATTAATGTAAAAACAAGATTTTATCTCATCAAAATGACAGTGGTTGATAAGAAAATAATATAAAATAAATATAGTTGAATTTGATATTTATTATATTAATTAGTATTCTCCTCAATGTAATATTATATTAATTGTAGTTATAATTGATGATGTAATAAATAGTCAACATAATACATCAATTAATACTAGACTTGATATGGTATGTACATATTACATTAGTGTCAAATAGAACAAATGTAATATGAAACATGCTACAATAATAACTAATATAATATGTATTGAAACTTCTTTAGACTTATTCATGTTGTATAACATATCTCTTTAAAATTATCCGTGTTACACAATATATCTCTTTAAAATTATCTATGAAGTTGTGCAACCTTCATTATTCATTTTCTTGTAGTGTCTTCCTTTTTTTTTTTGTGATATCTTTTCACATTTTGATGAACATCCTCTCTTCCCACATGTAGTGCTAGCACTTTTCTCCTTCTTTTCCACTTGAGTGTCTCCTCTTTACTAACCTCCTATTATTATCTCCATCACTCCACATTCGATTCATCTATCACAATGTTAGAATTGTCACTCCTTAACTATTCCCTTTCTTAGGGTGCGTATTCTAATAATAATGGTCCATTCTTAATCTTTTACATGCTTATACTAATTTCAAATCTACTTGAATTTTATATATGCACTTTGATAATAGATTTTGAGATCTGAACCATTTTCATGCATTTTTATGCAAATATGAGAAATTTGATTATTGTTAATTAACATTCTTGTATATTTGGATACCAAGTTTATTCATGTAGTAAAATTTTATGATAAAATTTAGTAAAAAATTTAAAAATATAATATTTTTCTTAAAAAAACACTAGATCAATGATAAAGTATAACTAATATAATATATCATATTTTATATGAGTTATGCTCTACAATTGATATTTTTACGTCAATTATTAATTAATATTAAAGCTTTCTTACTCTTTTCTTTAATAACATCTATATTGATTCACTAACCAATATAAAATATTTAAATAACTAATATAAAACATTCAAAATAATTTATACAAAAATTCATATTGGAGTGATAATTATTTTAGGAACACCATAATCCAATCACAGTTCATTAAATTCTAAATTAGTGGACTGGATCATCGATCCTACTCTAAAATAATTGTTTAAAACAGATTAACTCTTCTTTGCCATGGTCTCTAGAACTATAATTTTGTTATATACTCTTTTCTTTTAATGACTCCTTTATTTCTCATGTAAATAAAAAGGGTATGCGTTTACTTATTTTGTTTTTCAATATTGAGACCGACGAAGCTATGTCTTGACACATAATGTACTACTCATCTAGCTAGTTCCATCAACTTTATTTTATAAAAATAATTTCTGGAATAAGCTGTCAAATCCATTGCATTATATATGTCATTGCATCCAATACTTCAATTACAAATCTTATACAGAAGAAATTGCCTCAAAGCAATGAATCAACTTTTCTTTATTTCCTAAAGGTTGATCCACTTTTTTTTAATCAATAAACATCAATCAAGTTAGTGAAAAAACCAGTTTTACATGTCACACGAGTTTAATTCTCACTGTTAATATGGAAACTTTGTTCGTAGGTAATTTACAAGTTTATACTACACATGCTATTTTTGAGTTTTTCTGGTATGACTGGCACCCAATTACCTAAATTTTATTTGTATAAGATTAATTCAATTTTGTTATTGATTTTTTTCTATTTAATCTTTGACGATACATTGTCTACATATAAAATATATTTTACACATGAAAATAAAAAAGAGGAAACATTCATTCAAATTAGTATGCAAAATATATATTATGTTAATAATTTTTTAATTAAAATTTTCATCTAAATACGTAGTTGGAAAACCCATATGCTTATACATAAATCCTTTAATTATATCCATTTGATATTTCATATATACAAATACAAACTTTTCTTTATATTTAGTACAAAATAACTTATATACTGAGACAAATTAATTATTTCAAAATCTATTTACATGAAAACTTAAATTAGAAATCTCTTAACCTATGCACACTATCTTTCTTGTTCACTCAAAAACAAAAACTATAAGGCATGTGGGGAGAGAAAATTACAGTTGTGGTATCTGTTAGGCTGTAAAATACCAAAAGAGTGGGCATAGGTTGTGTGTAAGGCATCTTCTCTCTCTACAGCTAGGTTTGATGAAGATCTACAAGGCATATGTCCTATCCAGCTATAGAGCCAGCTAAGCAAATGAGACAAAGATAAACTAGTAAAATCAAATTTCATGTTTTGCAAGACAAGCAATGTGCCTAAGCAAGTTACTGTTGGAAAATAAACTAAACAATTATTTCAAAAGAAAAGGGAAAAAAAATGGCAAATGCTATGATGAGATACCCACTATTCTTGTAGCCCCTCTTTTTTCATTCACAATTAATATTAGCCAATCATATGCTCTTTAATTGTGTACATGTTCAATGAACAAAGGAGAAGTGAGAGCTATGAATATTTATAAATGTTTTAGCTTCAGACACATGCATGTGTGATTGTGTCTTAAAACAATTTCATGGAATATTAATTAGGTTCAGGGTCTCTTTTAAGAAAAACATATGCATGGTTACCATAGTTGGAAACCAGTTTCAAATTATAAATGCCCAACTTCATGCTCAATTCTTCAAAGTATAATAATTAGTTCAATGTGATTTTCAATTTTAATTGAGCTATTGTCTGGCTTATCAGAGTTTTCTTGAAATATATACCTGAGAATAATTAAAGAAAATATACTTAAAGTACATTTAGGCTTTAGGAAATTTTTAATCTTATTATTTGTTTTTCATATGATCTTTTATCCTTTAGAAAATTGCTAAAGTTTCCAGAACAATATATTCTTTTTTACCTCAAAATTTTACAGTGGAAAATGGAGAAGATTTCTTGGTTATAAAATAATTGGAGGATTACGATCGATGTCGAGGTTTAAACATGTGAAAAACTGTCTGTGAAGATATTCTTGACAATTAATTAAAATCTTTCTCCCTTATTTAAAAGTATAACCAGTCCAGTGAAAAAAAGATCAAGGAATAATGTTCCTTTGACAAGAAAAATCATGCAATTGTGTTAAAGATTTGATTTTGACATATTATTAATGCAATTCTATATTAAAAATTAATTACAAATAAATTTAAATATTTTTTAATTATAATAAAATTCAGCAATTTTCAATTGTATTGAAATTCACAAGTGATGATAATATGAAAAATTGTTACTAATTGATAGTATAATCTAATGAAATTCTACTGTTAAACATAATTATGCAAATGCCATTATTTGTTCCTATTTGGTGTTATGAATATTTTTTTTCAAGTCTATTGAATATTAATGTAGTGTTTCATCTAACTTCTTCATTTCTTTTTTTCCCTTAAAGGGAGAACACGAGATTTTGAAGAAAAATTCTTCACTATTGGCCTTCGAAGAAACTTAATTTTTATATTAAAAAGGAAAAAGATTTGAAAAAAAAAAATCCAACTGAAGTAATTTTATTTTATTTTACGTAGCCTGGCCTCTCTCTTTCGTTAATCCTGAAAAAAAGTATGCAAGCAAATCTTTGTAAGACTGAAATGAATCTTTTAACTAAAAAGAAAGTTTTTATTTAAAGTTGTCAAACAATTTCTACTTTTGAAAATCTTATTTATAAATTTATTTTGTTTTAACAAAATAATTGATAAAATATATCCTAATTTTCACCATTAATACTTGTTTTTTGGAGATATCAATCATCTTAATTAGGTGTATAAAATTCAACATGGTTAAACAAAATTAAAATAATGATAAGAAAGAATGGAAACATGCCTTTATCTATTTATGTCAACCTAACTTCTAGTTCCATCCCTTGTTAGCAATTTACCAATATACCCATGTAGTTAGCCTTTGATTTGTTTATCCCAATCCTCTTGCTAGGTTCACTTTGACCAAAATACCCTCTCCACATGTCCTTTGTAAACTTGATTTGTACACCTAATAATGCTAATATAGGTGTCCAAATAACATAAAAAAGCTAGTTTTCTTGATTATTCTATGCATTAATGGCTTATTGATTGAGTGGCCCCCTTATCCTTCCATTTCTATACCTTCTTCAAATTCCCACTTGTATTGTTTTTGGACTCAATAATTGACTTACCGACTTGGTGGTGGAGAAAATACATATATATATATATATATATATATATATATATATATATATATATATATATATATATATATATATATATATATATATATATATATATATATATATAAAAAATAT
>Ga0099824_1010170_pt1 | contig 11246 bp, 6 predicted proteins | sample SiratrowhiteBW_FD_76837 | JGI IMG/M metagenome (GOLD analysis project Ga0099824, IMG submission 76837) | Root nodule microbial communities of legume samples collected from California, USA - Siratro white BW | ecosystem: Host-associated > Plants > Roots > Nodule | place: USA: California... | reverse complement strand
TATATATATATATATATATATATATATATATATATATATATATATATATATATATATATATTATTAGCATGAGTATTTTTAATTAACTTGATTATCTTTTAGATAAATTATGTTGATTTCGTCTATTCCTATATAAAAAATTATTTTATTTATAATTATTGGACAAGGCATGTTGTAATATCCAACATATTATATATCATATAAAAAGTTTTAAGTAAATATTTTAATTTAGAAATATTCTTTTATAAAAAGAAACGTCACAAGTGTGACCTAGATCAAGAGGATTCACTAAATCTAAAAGAGAAATAACCTCCTGCAACAAATGAAAAACAAATTTACTATTCTAGATTGTTATCAAACACAAACGACGGTGTTATTGTTTGCAAATGCAGGGATTACAGATTGGTTAGACAAAAGGCGATATGTAACTCCCACTATTCTTATTTTCATTTGTATTAATTATATTATTTTTAAAACATAATAAGCCTAAAAAATCTTAGAATATATGAAAAATCCAAATAAAATATTATTAAATAGGAAGCATAATCCAAATATATGCTCTTTATTTCAATCAAATATGGTTCTCGGCCCCCTGTTATAAAATTTAACAAAAATACTTTACATATAAAATTCTACAATCACTTAAAGATATCTTTCTCCACATTATAAAATTAACAAAAATTGAAGGCACCAGTATATAAGTAAACAGTGTTGCACTTCCACCCAGAACACCAACTGCTTAAATAAACGCTTAAATCAATTCCAATTAAATATAAATTAATTAAAAATTAAGTAAAGAATAGGAATACAATTGAAAAAAAAAATTATCGTTATCTTAAACCTTAAAATAATTAATAAAAAGGTAAAAAAATTCAATAAATAAAAGGAAGAAGTGGGACTACCGATTTTACCTTATTACCTTCTAATCTTGTTCCTCAAATAGTAAACATACAATTGCACAAAAATATAACTGTGTATACACACAAAATGAATACATAAAAAATGACACAAAAATAAATCAATATATAAAACGAAAATTAATGATTTTTTGCTTCACACATTTGAGAAGATATTATTCATAATTGATAATAACAAACTCGTGATATTTTAAAATATGAAAATACATAGTGAGGAATTGTAATTTGTGGAAAGTATTTTATGAGACTGCCTCTTGTAAAATCTTATATTAAAAAAAAAAAAAAAAACTCTGGATATGCATAGTTAGGTCTTATGATCCATATTAATAATGAAACTAATAGATAATTATAGTATAAGGAAATATGTGACTCAATAGTAACAAGGCAAGCATAGCTTTAACTCTCTTGTTACTTAGATATCATTGTGATTTCATTTTCTGAAAATACATGTTGGGATATATGTGACTAGCTTCTATTACCTTTCTGGAGACTCCTGATCTTCCAAGAGATTAAACATCTTCTTCAGTGTGGTTGGTTTGTCACTTTGCTAATGAACCAAGTGTTATATAAACTGCTTGTCCACCTTTCATCCTCTCTAAGCAACCTCTTTTTATTTGTGTCTTTGCTTCTCTTATTGGTATGTTCCCTTTCCATTGTTTTGCATCTTTCTATTTAGTTGTGCATGTTCTTGGAGATTTGCATTGTTGGATAATGCTTCTAATTTAGATTTGTCAAAGGAGTAAATTCAATCTACTTCAAACTGGTATAAATTCTATTAGCTTAGATTTGTGTGAGGGGTTGGTACTCCGGATTTTTTTTACATATATATAAATTAATATAAATAAAAATATTATTTTTTTAATTTTATTATATTTTATATATTTGATATTTTTAAATTTTTTTATACTTAGAAAAACATGTTGACATCTTCAAAATATTTTCTAAAGATTCGTAGTAGGTATAATGAATAACTTTAAAAAATTGATCACGTGGACTCGGTCCATCCTTTAAATACATGCAGTTTTTATTCTCCTTATTTTGATTTGCTCTAAATTGATTATCATCTTAACCCATTTAAGAAAATTAAGAAGATAATAAAAATTAAAAAAGATAAATAAAAATAAATAAATATTTTTAAAATTTAAGTTATATTATTAAATTTTAATTTTAATTTGAGATATAAGTATCTAATACATAAATAAATATAAAGTATGATATATGTATGTTTTCTAAAAGTAATATTATCTTTATTTTTTAATATAATCATTATTTCATAACGGGAATACATCAATTCTCAGCTTTTGGGTGCTATACATATATGTGGTACACAGTGAATTTTCTTCAAAAGTTTAGATTTTATAATTTCATTGTTTTACATGTGTATGTATAATATTACAATAAATATCAATCATTGGTAGAAGTTAATGTTCACTATAAAGACATTCCTGTAACAGGAATTTATGAATTATTATATGCATCAAGGAAATATGGCTGACCTGTTATTTTTCACTGAAAAATAATGTTGAAATAAATCGATTAAAACCGATACGTTTAAGCATGAGGATCAGCAATCAATTGATAGAATGTTCTTTGCAGGTGTAGAAATTATGAGTCCAAAGAAATGGTTTAAGAAGATTATTAAGTTGAAGAAACGGAAGGAAGATGATAAATCGGAACAAGCTAAGGTTATTTCATTCTGAATAGAGAAACACTGGTTTAACATCTTATCTATGTCAGTTATGATAGTATTTGTATTATAAATAAGATCTTAAATCTTATGTTGTAGTGTAATTTTGAATTGAACATTTGAGTTCCATCTGAAGAAGATTTTTTTTAATGAAATCTAATTAAAGTAATTCTGCTTCAATTGTATCCAATTACCATTCTTTATTCGTTGCTTCTGAATTCTCTGCCACACTTTTGAGTAGGTGCAATCCACCGCTGAAAACTCAAACGAGTCATCTGAGGAGAAACAAGACGAAACTACTCACGAAGAGTCAAATAGTATTCCCAGTGAAGGTTTGGTGGCAGTAGAAAGGACAGTTCCAACCAGGTTGATAGAAGATATTGCTGCTACTCGGATTCAAAATGCATTTCGTGCATTTCTGGTACATAATCTACATGCTGCTTAATGCCATTTATTTTACTACTTTGTCAGTTTTATTTTAGATTTTTACAGACATTTTATTTAACTTCTGAATGCAGTGCTGCATTTGGTGTTGCAATAATAGTGGACTAGTTAGATAAGAATATTTTTAAATAAATTTTTCCATAATTACTTTTCAGAAAGATAATGAACTTAGACTTAAAATTGTTATAGTTCTATCATATCCAAATTCTTAATTTTAACTTTGATATAAGTTAATTTTAACTTATTTAAGAGTTTAATTTATTTTATTTTGTATTTTTCTCTTGTAAAAGTTCTTTCCAAAATATTTATTTTAAGAAAAGCAAGTAACTGAAAGCAATGAAAAAAAAAAAAAACGTGATTTGGCACCATCTTATGAGCACTTTCTTTCTCCCATCTGGTTTCTAGATTCATTTATTCTTAAGAAAACCTTTAGCCTAAATTTATGAAGCCCTCTTCTTTGTCTATGAAGGCAAGAAGAACATTGCACAATCTAAGGGATACTGCACTAGACTGCACAATAATCATTGCACCATCAAAGGGAGCATTGAAACATGAGGCTACCATTCAGGATCACATGGCCAAAGAACAGGCAATAACTGCACTAAACTACATACATCTTTGGAGCAGACTACAGGAGCAGATTAAAGCTCGCAGACTCCATATGCTAACAGAAGCCAGCATTAAGCAAAAGAAATTAGAAAACCAGTTAAAACTTGCAGCTAAGATTCATGAGCTCCAGGTATTACTACTGTCTCCTTGATCATGTTTATTGCTTTCAACTTTTATTAATTAAAAGTACTAAATAATGCATTGTCCAAATCATGTCAGTCTATTTATTAAGAAAATAAGTTTTGTGGGTAAATGTATGTCAGGTGGAATGGTGTGGAGGCTCTGACACAATGGAAGAGATACTTTCCAGGATACATCAGCGAGAAGAAGCAGCAATCAAACGAGAGCGAGCTATGGCATATGCCTTCTCTCATCAGGTACAAAACTTTAACATTTTAGAGCAACAAAAGGTTTAATGACAAAACTAGTTAGTGCTATTAGTGCTTTTAGTCACACTTTAGTCTAAAATCTCAGTTTTAAACATATGCACTATTAGTGCCAAAGATTTTTATGTTACCAACCAATTATATCTTTAGTATGAATTTAATCAACTTTAATTTTTTTTTTTTCAACAAATGTGTGCATAAGGATTAATAAGATAAGAAAAGACAAGAAAAAAATTTTCCCATACATCATCATTTTTATTGAAACTTTCTCGTTTTATTTTGAACATAGAATTAATTCTAATTTAGAAAAGTTTATTTTATTTTTTCTTTTATATGCACTTCTATAAAAAAATATTCTATCAAAACATATTTACACCTTTTCTATTTTTTACTTTTTCCTAAAACTTAGTAAATACTATAGAATGATCTTTTAAAAACACTTCCATTCGTACTTCAATTTTTTAAAATTTAAAAAGTTAATTTTGGTGCTCTAAAATATATTATTCATTTTAAAAAATTATGTTGTATTCAAAAGGTTATGAATGAGTCTTATACAACACTCATAACTTAATTTTAAGACTTTCATCATACCACACTACTATACTGCAGAATGAGTATGTATGTTGGATGTTTCTTAGAAGGACGGGGTCTTAAATTTGGAACTTTTGCTAAGACTTTTATATGTTAGATGTCTTCATTCATTTTGTTTCTTGTTTTGTTTCTTGTTTTGGGTCAAACATTTTTCTTTTCCTTTATCAAAAGTAAAACTTTGACCCCAGTGGTGTGATCTCACACACCATATTTCAGTGGAGGCCCAATTGCAGGCAGTATTTGGGCCAGGCTATGTACAGCCTTGGCAAAGAAGGGTGGGGTTGGAGCTGGAAGGAGAGGTGGGTAGCAGCCCGTCCATGGCAAATCCGGGTTGGTTTTCCTGACCCCATGACAAAGAAAACCAGTGATAGCAAAGTGCCATTGTCTAATTCTGAGTTGTCAAACAGAAGGGAAACTCGGAAAGGGAAAGAAAACAACATTCCAGATCTGTCTAAGACCAATCTAGCCAAATAAACCACGCTGGCTCCTCTGTCATCTCTGCTGATTAATCAATTACATGACGTGCCGTTTCTAAAGGCACCTTTTATCATTGTATTTTTGTCCTTCATTTCATCCTTTTTCGATTCTAAGTTTTTCACTTTCTGAATGTGTTCTCAAAAGGATTAAGATCAATTCTGATTAGTATGAAACTTGATCAATTCGTGTTTGTTTCCTCACATTTTTTCCTTCTCATCTTAGAGAAACTGCGGACAAATATAGCCGTTACAGCTATATAGTTGCAGCTGCATTGCTGATGACACTTTAAAAACATTTACCTTCGACTAAAATCACATTGGGACCATTTTTTAAGTAACACAGTTTGAATGTGGGACAAAACAAATTCTATGGTCTTTATACATGACTGAGATCAGATATAATTTTTCTTTTTCTTAGAAGATAAAATACCCAATTGTCATATTTCAATGACCATCAACAATCTTCTCCAATTATTATTAAACCAAATACACAACAAAAGTATCATCATCTTCCATCCATGTGGGATACCTGTTGTTTCTCTGGTTTGGAGTAGCATAATTAGGTGTCTTATGCATTTAATAAAATATCATTGGATGATAATTTGCGGTAGTTTAATAGAAATAGGGGGTGAACCTCTGTGGTGTCATGTTCATTAAATACTTGCCACTTTCCACACATAGAAACCTGAGTTGTATGATGTACGAAGGGTTGATGACCCACTACAATTTGTTTTTGAGTAATCTTATTTATCAACCGACTAGCAGCCGCACTAACAACCGAAAAACAATTGCCATGATCTTAAGAGAGGCCAAAGTTTTTTTTTTTTTTTTCATTATCCTTTTGAAGAAGAGCACATTAGGAAAGATCTTTGAGGTTCTGAGATTTGCAAGATAGGGGGACCACAGACAGGTGTACAAGTATCACACTTTAGTGGTACCCATGAGAGTGAAGTCTTTCATAATTGAGCTTGGTTGTGCTCATCAATCGCCCTCTCCTTTTCATGGCTCCCCCTGCAGATGTTGTTTTTTACTTTTTCCCACTTGTTCTTACCTATTAGGATTTATCTACTACTCAAATCATGAGTCATGATGGACTTCTGTCATAATGATAGCCCCATCCCCCAAACAGTTACTTCATGTTACTGTTGTAAGGCTGAAAACCGGAAGAAAAGCACCTGATATTTTTCTAGAAGGTAAGATATGTGGTTCAAAATTGGATGGTAGAAAACCATTCATCCTACTAGAATTTAAAGCTTTCATTTGAAACTAGACTCACTCTCTGCATTAACTAAGCCGGTAGGTGAGTGGGTCATCAAAGATGAGTTTCGGATGTTTTCCTTTATCACGTTAACTTTTATATTACTAATCAAGCTTTCAGTCGCTGTCATAGCATACTAAACTAGCTGAAGAACTACAATTATGACATGTGAAAGGAAAAGCAGCAAACCATACTGAATTTAGGATATTTGCCTTTTTACCAAGCTCGGAATCAAAATCAACTTCACGCAACCCTTTCTCCTTTGTCAATAGTTTTCTACTGTTCATGGACAATGACTTCTCAGTCAAATGCTCCCAAATTCGAAGCAAGAAAGAGAAAGGTGTAATGAAGCTGTAGATTTCTTTCCAATTGTTTTTGAAGATGAGGAAGCTAGTGTCTAGTGGCGGGTGGACGGTTGCACTAGAAAGTAGTAAAAAAAGGAACAAAACAACAATCATTCTAATGCAAAGAGAACCCTCTTTCGTTTCCTTGATATAACTTAGGAATCAATAAAACAGTAATCATGTTCCTACATTTCTTTTTCACGACACTTTCTACAACATCAGATGATGAGAAGAAAGAAGTGATATAATAATAGACAAATAGAAAGAAAAAAATAAATCTAAAAAAGTGTTGTGAGAAAAAAAATGTGAGAATATGATTACTTCCAATAAAAGACCATCCGTTTTCTCTCATTTGAAACAACAGAACCACATTCATACTTACCAAGCCAACAAATCGAACCAAGATTCTTGTGTCGGCTTATTTTGTTTTACCCTGTTTTGTCACGGATAGAACCCATTACCTGCATCTGGGTCTGCACTAACTAGGAAATATACAACAACTAAGAGCAAGCTAGTTCTTTTATTCAGCGAGAATGTTTTTCAAATCACTACAATAAAGTAGAAATGGAAGAAATACAGAGATGACGAAGTCACTACTAACAAACGGAAACACAGCAATAGCAATCAAACACAGATGAAAACAAAGAAACACAGTACTGCATGTTCTACTTATTAAGCACGAAAAACACAAAACATAAAATACCGAGGGATGCGAAGACCTGAATATCTGCTTCAGATTTTCTTCATTCCCACGGCATAGGCCATTGAAATCAACACATCTAGAAATCCAAACCCAACTCTCTTGAATTCCCATTGCAGCTTGAAAATTCATTCATCCTAATATTCCAAAAGCATATTCTCTTCATCAACTGAATCATCTTCAATGCAACCCACAAACCCTAAAATAACATCAACAGAAAATAGTGAGTAACAGAAATGAACAGGGAGGAACCCTCATGAGATTTCAAGAATTGGGTCGTGAAAGAGAACCTCAGGAAGAACAAAGTTGGGGTTTTTTATGCGTTTTTCAACTCAATGGCGAGAATCAGAGGAAGCAGAGGACGGCTTGTCGGATACGCCGTCGTGTTCCTCATCACCCTGAATTCGTGCTGGAATGCGAAAGCCAGAGAATCCACCACCAGCGGAGAAGCCACCGGCGACGGAGCCCTGGTGGATCAGCGGCGAGAGATAGTGATGGTTGTGGTGGTGATGATCGACCGAAGGGTCTATCCAAGCACGAACCGAAGGGGTGTTACTGGACTGAAGGGGTCCCCTCTGAGAAAACAATTGGCCAAACGCCGGCGCCGGCGTGTTGAACACAAACCCACCGCCATGGCCACTGCTGCCACCGAAGAGCAACCTATGCTCCTCCGAGTGGTGGTGCTGGTTCTCCGACCAGCCGGAACCGCCGTCGAAGCCGAGCGCCGTTCCGGCGAATAGCACAGGCTCCTGGTGGCTCTGAGGCTGTTGCTGAAGCATGATAGGGTCCTGAAAGGACTGCAACGACAAACGAAGATCTTGCTGCCTCAAATCCGGTGGCGCCGGAGGGTAACTCTGAAACGACGTCGTGGTAGCTTCGACGGGAAAGAAAGTCTTGATGGTCTCAGCAATGTTATCAGTGTCCAAAGACGGTGGCAGAAAACCAGGACCACTGTTGTACTTGCTGTTGCTTAAGTTGTTAGCATTTTCACTCTCCAACTGTTGCTGCGAAAATTGTTCTGGAACTCTGGTAGCGGCGGAGACAACGTTGCTCTCGCCACGGCTACTGAAGGCTATTGGGTCTTCTAAAGGGAGAGACTTGTTCTCCCGGAGGACGATTTCCTGTTGCTGAGACTGAGACTGAGACTGAGACGCTTGCATTGACGTTGCCGCGGGGTTCCATGGTGGGAGCTCTGCCAGCTCGTCGATGGCCGTCTTCGCTTTCTTTATGAGCCAGTCCACCGCCTTGCTGGGGCGGTCATAGCCGAGGCGGTCCTGGACGTCGTAGAATTGGATGGCGGTGTGAGCCGCCAGGCGCACACGGCGGTCTCTGGGGCCTTTGGCAGTGCAGACCTTGCTGTGTCGGTCCTTCCGCCCGGTGGAGCGGACAATGTGGCCGCCTTGCACCTCCACGATCTCGCCGCCGCCGCCTCTCATCGCCGATCTCGACGGGGTTGGTGCTTGGTGATGAAGATGGTGGTTCTGTGATTCTCCCATCTTTCTCGCATGTTCGGTTGAAGTAAGCGAGGAAGGCGGTGGTGGAAGAGGAGGGAGGGAAGAGCGTTTCTTTGGTAGCTGAAGTGGGTTTAAGAGCTCCGTGTCTAAACCTGTGTAAGATTGTTGTTCATCTTGTCGTTGTTGATGGAGGTGTTGAAATTGGTGGTCTTGTTGGTTTTCTCCTTCTTCTTCGACCAGATTTTGATGATGAGAATGATGCAGAAGATGAAGATGATGATGATGATGGTGGTGGTAATTCCTGTGAGGATCCAGAGTCAGACCCTTGTTGGTGATGATGTTGGTGTTGGAATTTTCCTCTTCCAGCTTTTGATCAAGCTTTGCACTTATTCCTAACGGGTTTATGATTCCTTGCACTCCCAGCTTTGTTTCTTTCCACTCTCACCTTCTTGTTGCTTGTGCAACTGCCACAACTCTGAACCTTGCTTCTGCTTCTTCCAAAAGTTCATGCCATTCAATTTTCCCACTTCCATCACTCTCTGCAAAGCAAACTAAACTAAACTTAACCAAACCAAGAATGTTATAGCAACACCCTTTTCAGCCTAACCCATTTTTCCCCCTCCCTATCTCTCTTCTTTTCTCTCTCTCTTCACACACCATTTTTGCCTTTTTGCTAACTGAGCTCCTTTTTACACTTATGTAATGTACTAACCAAAGTGGAACCACAATCCGGTTGGGTTGGTTAATACCCTATTGGTCTTGGGCAAACCACCTTAGGGAACCACCCAACTAGTGTCGTGTTGCAAAGTTTTGAACAGATTTTCCTCCATATATCAGCACATAGGCAGACAAGAGATAACAGTTATAGGGAAGAGGAATTCATTCTGGCCCTATGGGAGGCCTCGGTGATGGCAGTGGTAAAGTTGACAGTGTTTGGTCGGAATGGAGGTGTTAAATATCCGTGACTGCATCACTGCCCCTCTTTCAGATGTTGTTCTTATACCACACTACACTACACAACACACGACATAATACTCAATACCACCAACACACAATATTCATTCCATCTCCAAAACTGCTCCATCTTCTACCCTCTTTCCACTTTCACCAATTCACTCCTCACTTTCACTTTCACTTGCTTCATTTGGTTTTTTTTTTTTTATTATTACCATATTGTTGTGTACATGAACAAAACTTAAATACATTTACTCTTTCTATCATCAATTTTACAGTCCTAATCATATAAGACAATTTTATCATTTAAAGTCAGGAGGTTAATTCCAACTTCCTTTGTCAAAAAATATTCTTTCAAAAAGTATTGAAATGTCCATAGGTTTCAACCAAGCTTACAATTAATAGATATCGATATCTTAAAATATCAATCATGAAATGTAACTAAGAAATATTGTAAACCCATTTACATATTTATATTAATCTATGTTAATATATTCTTATGCATTGAAAAGTCTATATCTCTTAAGAATTAAGATTAAGAGCATCTTCATGTCTTAATTTATTTAAGCATTGTTTTAAACTAAGGATTTAGTATAAGTTGTTAGTTAAAAGTATATTGAACTGAAATTGTTGGAATATTATTTGAGTTTGAATATTAAGGTGAAAATTGAAGTTAAAACATCTAAAAGAAGTGACTCTAAATTTTGTCTATTAGAATTTGAGTTTTACTTGCTAGTTAGAAGTTAGAACCGGTGGTTTTCACACATACAAATTTATATATTATATATATTATATATACAAATAAATTTATCTAATGGCAGTATGTTTGTCTAGATGCTCTTTGAGGGTAGATCCCTTACATGCCTCCACCACACCTTTCGAAAGGGACCCTCACAACAGCTTTTCTGGTTTCTCTTTCACCCTTCTCTCTCTATCTTTATTGTTTCGCTTAAAAGCAACATAACCATAACATGGATGCCTAGATTTACTTCACCAAAACAGCCACTCTCTCTCATATGGGTTAGAGGATGAAAAATCAAAAAGTAGAAAAATATTTAAACTAAAAATGTTAAATATAGTTTTATTAATATTTTTTATTTTATTTATTATTTAAGTATATTTTTAATCATTTATTATAACTATTAAAAACATGAATGTTAATTAAATATTTACGTTATAATTCATTATAGTGCGAACATATATCTAACATATATATTTTATGAATTAAAACATTTATATATAATTATTTATGTCATAAATATTTTAAGTATGCTTCATATAATTAATTGTATTAGTTATATAATTTGCAACGTATTTCTTCATGAATATACATGAAAATATAGACTCTATTTTTTGTAAATTTTTAAATTTGTCATATATATATATATATATATATATATATATATATATATATATATATATATAT
>Ga0099824_1010169_pt1 | contig 11247 bp, 2 predicted proteins | sample SiratrowhiteBW_FD_76837 | JGI IMG/M metagenome (GOLD analysis project Ga0099824, IMG submission 76837) | Root nodule microbial communities of legume samples collected from California, USA - Siratro white BW | ecosystem: Host-associated > Plants > Roots > Nodule | place: USA: California... | reverse complement strand
ATCTATCTTTATATATATATATATATATATATATATATATATATTTCACACACTATATATTTTGTATGTATGTGTATAGAAAAATATATTTATTTTTTTTTTTTTATATTTATTTTTATATAATATATATAAATGTGAAATATATATATATATATATATATATATATATATATATATATATATATATATATGTATGTATGTTATGAATTTATTGTTTCATTTATGTATTTAAATTTGTTATAATGATATGTAAAATATAAAATTATCTTCAATATTTAATTTTATGATTAAATTAATTAATTGTTGTAGAAAAAAATATGAATATGATGAGAGCTAACAACAAAAATAAGCTATCAAACTTTTATCACAATTTTAAGCAAATTATCATTAAGTTTTTTTTTTTGTTGAAATTATAATTCATATACTGTAACTAAAAATAAGAAAGTTTCTCATTCATTCATTTAAACATCTTTAATACCTCCTTTTTTCTATTTTAAACGTGTATTTTGATTCGAATAATTTTAATTGGAATAAACCATTTTAAAAATTGTAAACATAAAATAAGAGTGCTTCACTCATGATCTAAACTTTTTCTCTTTTCAATATTTTTCTTCAAACACATTTTTATCTAATATAATAACAAATTTTTAAAATATTTACACGATCTAAAAAAATATATTACAATAATTCAGAACTAATTATATAATTATTTTAAATCAATTATTGTCAATCACTTCAAAATAAAATTTATTTCGTGGATCTTTCTTGTTTATCACATTAGGCCACGGAGTCCCTTGATAAAGGCCAAGTTCTAACTTTTATACTTTTGGACTATAAATTATTTTGAAAATTTTTATTGTGTAATGATAAGTCTTATGAGGTATGTGAGAGTGAATAATTTGAAATGGTCAAAAAAATAATTTTAAACCATACTTTCTGAATTATATTTCAGAATTTTTATTTTAAAACATATTTTTCGTTAATATTTTCTCTGTAACCAGGAAAATTTTAAATATATTTTGATAAGTACTTCTTAGGAGATGTAAAAGTTTTAAAAGATTATTTTTATCTTTAACTATAATGAGAAAGTGAAGAAAATAATTTCGGAAGTTTCAAAAGCAATTTCTGAGATTCATTTTATGAAAATGAAGTGCCCCTCATCAACCACAACACAACTTTTTTCTTGGACCTATGTTCTCAAAAAGCATTTTCCTTTTGCAAAAAGAGAACAAGAAAAAAAAAATTGGGCTTCCATTTTCTCCATGCCCACTCCATAGGGTCATGTAATTTTAGTTGTAAAAAGTATAATTAAAATAAAATTGTTATACCATGGAAGGTCACATCAAGAACTATTACAATGTGTGTACTATTTTATAGTAATACTTTAAATGTGATTTATAAAAAAAAATGTTTTGTTTTATAGTAAATATATACAAATAAGTTGTTAATTATTGAAAAAACTATACTTCATGATCTATTTTTATGATTAAATAATAGAATTTTAAACTATTAGATAATGTTTTTTGAAAAATGAACTATAAACAAATTTAAAACATTTTATTTATATTTATTATAAAAAAAATTATCTCTTCAAAATTTTATATATTTTGTATTATTTTTAAGTTTAATTTCTAAACTTTTTCATTATCGGATTTCACACTTAAAAGGACAATGGAAGATATATCAAAATAACCTAATAAGTGGAAGATTTGATTTTATAAGTTAGAGATTTCTCATATGGAAGTTTTTAATTACAACGAATATTTTTTCTTGTAAAACAAGGTACCTCGAGGTAGCATAAACTACCTATAATTATTATTTTAAATTGTAACGTTTATGTAAATATGTACAATTTTGTGTTATTAACTGTGTTGATGAGAATGTGTTATTGAAGTTGTTTTCAATATTGTAAATGTGTTATTAAAGTTTGTTTGGAAATGGGAAACTAAAATTAAGAATATATTAGTATATATAAGATACATAGCAAGTTTAGACGTTCATAAGTATTTAAAAATGAGATTAATTTCATGCTTTTTAGAATTAAAATATAAATTTATATATTTTGTTATTTTTTAATATATGTAGTTGTAATGACTTGAAATTTAAATAAGAAAGATGTTGAAACAAATCTATCCTATTTTATTTTATTGTGGTTGAAAATCGTGGTTGAACTTTAAATTAGAATGTTGTTGAAAAGTAATTCTATTTTACATATAGAATTACCTTACGAGTTAAATGCTTAAGAATATATTTTTACTCATGAGTTGTTTTATGTTACTTTTCTTAATGTAAGAACTATTGTGATATACTTAATTATTATTATTTTATAAGAAAGTTTAGAATATAATTATTAAAAAATCAATAGTTAATGATTTTTATCAATATAACAATAAAGGTACATAAAAAAAATGTTTATACAAAGATAATTTAAGGTGATATAATAAAAGTTTGAATGAAGAAATTTAATCTTAACCATGTTACGTCCATTGTTGTTTAGTTATCTTATTTTAATTTTTTAATAATTTTCTTTATTAAAGACAACTAAAACTTAATATATATATATATATATATATATATATATAGCAATACATACATAAATTAAAACTCAAATAAGTAAAAGTTATAAACTAACTCCTTGCAAAATCGATAATCCTATTTATAGGTATTTCTTAAATCGATAAAATGAATAAAATATTAGTTTATAGTAAGACTTATTAAATATAGGTCTTCCAAAAAGTGTCAATTTATATTGAATTACAATAATGAAGTTGAAGTTTGCATATCAATAGTATTTAAAATGAATGAGATATAATTTGCTAAATAATATACGTTATTTTTTTATTGGAAAAAATGTGAGATAATATAAAATGTTATTATTTGATTAAATAATTGTATAAGATAATTTATAAACATTATGCATATTCTTTACATATGAAATTGTGAAAATCTTAATCTTTGGTTTACTTGTCAATTAGTTTTACCAAACATTTCCCTTACAATAAATTAGTTGACCAACTTAAAAATTATAAATTACGAACCAATAAAGCAGTAGTTAGTTTATAAGCTATTAACTAACTTATAAGATAATTTTGTGAAACACACTCTTAATTTTACAAACTTATATTAACATATTTTCAATCTTAAATATGATAGGAATGTATTAGACATCATACATTCGTTAATTACACATTAATTATATGATTAAATTAAAATATAAATGGAAGAAATCTTTATTTTATAAAATTAAGTTAACCCCATATGCAAATTATAAGAAATATCATTAGACAAACGAATTGAGAGCAAGATAGATTCCAAAAATAGAATAATGTATCTTATTTTGTTCTAAAGAAGGTGATAACGACTTTAATAATGTAAGCTTTAATTCCGCAATGATAAGTACACCGACACACTTTAACTAACTATAACAATATTAACAATTAATTATTTAATAATCTAAATGCACCATATAGTTGTTGAGGCCTTAATTAATCATAAAATGGGTTCCAATTTAATAATCACAAGAAAAAAAAATAATGACTGTTATTGGAGTATGGTGAAGTGGGTCAGCTCACAAATCCATCATACTTATTCCAAAACCATTTTTTTTTTCACGATATTTCCGTATTTTTTTAATCACACTTCCATAATTTATTCCAGATTATTTAATTTAAAATAACATAAAATATATAAAATTTTTCTTAAGAAAAAATTCAAGTAAATTTTTCTAAAATTTATAAGGGTGTCACAGAAAAATTGTTTACAGATAAAAACCAATGTCAACGTAATTGAATGATATTTGTATCTTTTGAACCTTTCGGCCATGTTATTGAAAACGTTTATTTTCAAATACAAAAAAAAAAGTAAAGGTGGAAAATAATATTATGGATATCTTTTATTAGAAATAATAAATCAAACTCCTACTTCAGAAACAAACTTACATGGAAGCTAAAACTGAAATAATATATTTCAAATATACATAAATAATTTATGAAAAAAATATTTATATTATAATATAAAGCTATTTTTAATATTTAAATATTAAAATTTATATTAGAAAAAAGGAAAAATGAGTAGCACAACATAAATAAACTTTCAATTATTAATATATTTAAATATTAACATTTATTTTAGAGAATATGAAAAAAAAAATAAACACAATTAAGAATGTATATGATTTGTTTCGGTATCTAATGGATTCTTAATCTTAATCCTAGGAGGAAAATAATACAGTATCTCTTTAACATTGAAAAATAATAAAATAAAAAATACAGAGAAATATAAATATGTAAAATAATATTGAAGTATTTTGCCAATATAGTAATGAAAAAGAAAGAATAATGAGGAGATAGTTAACCGGTAAAATAATAAGATAATAAAATATGTATATCGAAATCTCGTATTTTTCTTTTACATGTAGTTATAAGTAAATATTAAATAATTAGTACTTAAAAAGTATATTTTTATACAAAGAATTTTTTACTAAACAAACATTTATCAATATATACATTATATTATAATTCAAATATTTGATAAATAATTTTTTACTTATACTATAATTAAAATTTACAATAAATGACATTAGATATCTATTATAAATAATTTATATTATTATTACAATTTAAGTATCATAATATATTAAAATTTAATTCACAAAAAATAAGATGAAAATATCAAATTAAAAAACAAATAATAAAACTAAGTATATGAAAATAAAAGGAATAATGCGATTTTAGATTATAAATATAACCCCTAAAAACACTATTAATTAAGAAAAAAAATTATAAAAACACTCTCGTTAATGATTTCTAAAAAAACACTCACATTTAATTTGGAGATTCAAAATTATAATATAAGACTAGTTGTTGATATTTTTACTTCAATGCACATGTATATGATCTCTCTATGGCTTCAGTCACCCTTTTTGGAGTCTCTAAATTTGTGATGTAGATTAATATCTTACATTAAAAGAACTATTTTTTTGTTCTCATCATTTATATTACATCGGTTAGATATACATTAGTTTTATATATAATTCATATAGAATTCTAAAATAAATTGATATAAAATTAATGATGAAAGAAAAGTGTAGTTTAATCATTCATTAATAGAACAAGATTTTTCATTTTTTTATGCATTTCTTTCCATTAAAAATAGTTATGTGATCACGTACCAAAAATTTGCTCTGACAATATATATGAAAACTGAGTGAACAAAATTTGTCTTGAGCTATATACTCTTTAAAGCTTGAAATGCATTATTTTTGTCTGTGACAACTTTGAGGAATCTGTTTTTTGTGAAGTGATGATATAGAAGCAATAATGGAAGCTACACTGTTTCTTTTTATATGTATTTTCTTTCTTTCCCAAATGAGCAATAATTGAGGAGAACACAGTGTATATACACAAATTCAGAGGACAAAGATTTGCATGAGATATCTTGGAATAAAGCTTTATAGAAATGGATCCTTAAATGTGTGCCCTACAAAAAAGATGGGGCAGTAAAGGGAAAGAACCTAATTTAGAATGTACCATTTAATACAATAGTTAAAAAGCACATCAATTTATTTTCTTTTATCACTTTTGTTTGTCATGTTTGTTTGATGCTCGTTACTCATTGTTATAAATAACTATGGCTTCATTGCCGTTTTGGACCGTCAATATAAGAAAAAAGTTATTTAGAGATTAATTTTTAGCTATTAAATGAGATGGTTGTTAATTATAATCAAAATATCCACTAAATTATATTTTGTTTGTTAAATAACTACAAAATAAAAGTAATGATTAAATTTAATAATCAATTAAGTCAAGATAATCGATATCTAACATTAGTTACCAAGATTTTAGTGACCTATATTATTAGATTCTAAATTAGTCTCTAACTTAATTAGATACTAATTTAGAATCCAATGGTATAGGTCACATAAAACTTTGGTTGGTAGCTAATGTTAGATACCAATTATATTAACTTTTTAATTGGTCACTAAATTCATATTTTGTACTTATTTAGCAACTAAAATTTAATTTAATAACTATTTTGGTCATAATTAACAACTGTTTCATTTGGTAGCTAAAGGTCTTTAAATAACTTTTTTCTTGTATTGCGTGCAAATATACAATGGAAGTTCTTGCTTATATATACATATATTTTTTTTTACTCATAAAAAGTGTAGATCATGTAAATAATTAATTTCACTTTATATATATATATATATATATGTGCGAGAATTCAACTAAGGAAATAATTAATGTGTTAAATCAAATAAAAAAAAATAGTTAAATTTGATTATTTACATTTTTTTTTTTAGTACATTACGACTTTTTATTACTTTATTTGTTTCTTGAGTCTAGATCAGTATATTAATGATATTGAGATGGTGGTCTTGATTAAAGATATAAATTTTTTCTTTCAATATATTATGATTTTTGTTCCCTTATTTATTCTGCAAGTCTAAAGTTTAGTGTGTAGACCAGAGTTGGTCATAATTACATATATAAAAATATTCTTTTAATACATTATGACTTTTTATTTTCTTACTTGTTTTTCTAGAATGGATGATAGTATAAATGATGTCGAGATAGTTTTAATGATATAAAAGTTTTCTTTCAAAAATTCATCGTCAAAATCTTTAAGTCTACCTTTAATCTTAATATATTTTTTTATCAACAATAAAAAATAAATAAGTATAGGAATACTTAGAATATTATAAATATACAAAACAATATACTTACATCACTTCCACTAATTAATGTACTTTCATTTCTAAGAGGACATAGATAATGGAGAACAATATTATATTTGATTAATTATTTGATCACATTATATACATTTAATCATTGAATTATATGCTAATAAGGTATTAAGACAAAATGGATAGTTAATCTAAACTCATCTATCTAAAAGATTCACTAAAACGTTATAAATAGGTGAAGATTTCAAATATACGCTATACATTTGTTACACATTTTTTTTATCTCATATTTTTTGTTGACTTGAACATGTGAGTATTTTTGAAAACAAAAATAATACATCTCAAATTATGGATGCATGAGAAAAAGAAGATTTTAAATGAGAGGACAAACGTGAAATAAGAGAGAAAGCTTTCATTATATAAAATCACTTCGTTCCATAAAAATATATAAACATGGATATTTATTTTAGTAGATAAACTAACTCGTATATTAGTTTGAATGAAATTATACTTACATTAAATTTTAAACTTGATTTTTCAAATAAAATATACAGTTCAAAATTTTATTTTTAAAGATAAAAATAATAATTTAAAAGAGAAACTCTATGAACATAGATAATAAAATTATTTGACAAAACTTTACACATTTGTAATCACGAGAATGTAAATCACAAAACTATTAGAATAAAAAAAGTTACTCTTAGATAGATTAAGAATATGTCTAGTTCAATTTTGTATACTTTTTAAAATATTTTGTAGTTACCCTTCTTAATTTCGAGTAATCTTTTTTATAATTACGATAATATGATTTTAAGATATGTTGTGCAAAACTAATTTAATTTGATTTGTTTTTTATATTTTTTATAAGGATTGAAGCATCTTTCTTCGTTTAATCTATTCTTTATTATTGATAAAAAATAATTTATTGAGTATATTTACGTCTTATAAAATGTTTTATTTTTTCTTCTTAAACAAAAGTTGTATAAAAATAAAAACAATTGCAATATATAAGATAGATATTATTATCTCATTATGTATAATTCTATATATAAAGCGTTTATGGCCACTGCGAAAATGATTTAAAACTTACGTATAGAAAGAAAACAAACGTTTGTGACGCTATAAAAATGTAAAAATATTAAACTTAATTTCAGTTGTACATCTTAAATATATATATATATATATATGCCAAAATTAAAAAAAAAATCTAATAAACATACCAACATTCCCACTTTTATATTTACGAGAATAAAAAAGATACAAAAATCACGAAACAAAATAAATAAAGGAAAAAGAAAAAATCTGGGCCAGTATATCATTACATATTTGATAACTTCCTAATGCAATGAGTATTTATCTTAAAGTTCTCACGTTAGATTCTTCAAGATACGTGCGTTATTAGATAATCTTTTAAATTATTTATTTTTTTTATTGACAAAGGAATATATATATAAATAGAGAATAACACCTCACTTTTAAATTCTTTATGACACATTAACTTTAACAAGATATTACTAATTTCTCTATAACACATATAAAAAAATTATTATTATTTATGATTCATGTAACGTGAAGGAGACCAGCCATCTTCATCAATCAAATATATATCCATTTTTAGGTGCCTCATTTGCTTATTCCAACTTTTATTGTAACTAAACTAATCTTTATTGAGATTTTTGATGAAATTACATAAATATTTTGGTTTTTATCCCTACATCTATCTTGTTTTAATTATTTAAAAAACATTGAAGCATCATTTTTACCCTATGTTATAATGTGTATATTTCTACCTTATGTTGTAATGTGTATTTCTATAAGAGAGGTTACGGTAAGTGTTAAAAAAAAATGTAAATTCATAAAACTTTAGGAGTAATTAGTGTAATTTATAATCCATACATACAATATTCTGTTTTGAATATTTCACAACTGTAAACATTAATCTTATTCCTTAAATACGTAATCAAGATTTTGATCTCGAAATCCTTATAAAAAATACATGTTAAAAATGTTAAGTAAGTTAATAGATGCGAGTATTAAGAAATTTTAGTGCTAAAACTTACGTCATTTAAATTAGTTAATTATTTTTTCACCATAATATTAATATGGAGTATCTATTTATTTTTTCAGTAAAATCTGACTAATTATTTATAATAAAAGTTTCATTTCTTAATTATATTTTTTTTATTGATAAAATTTCAAACATAAAACCTTAATCATAGATATGTTTAGACAATTTTTTTAATAAGAAATTCTAAGAGAGAAAAATGAACAAAAAAAGTTTCTCCAAATTAAAATTAACTTATGTAAAAATTAAAAATCAATATCTACAAAAATGACAAAAAAAAAAGTGTACAAATTATATATTAACTAATTCTAACTTTCTCAAATTTTGTCTTCTTGTCCCTACATATCTTAGTATGTGCTATTTAAATCAATAAAAGTCTCGAAATTTATATTAAGAAATTTGTTTATCGAAGTCCCAAAGACAGTTGACAAAACAAGTATTAGACTTTGTTTGCCACAACCTGCCGACTTTCACCTGTTCATAATCACCTTTTAATAACAAATTATCAATTTTTAATTATACTTTATTCTTCTTTTTATAACTTCAATCAAATCCAGAAAACCTAGATACCTGTGTACAAGATACAGCAGAATTAACAGAAAATGCTTCAATAGAAAACATGAAAACAGTTTTCATGTTAGATTCATTCATTGAATTTATAGATCATTCATTATGAAAGAAAAAAAAACTATTTATATTCGAGTATATATGATGTATGGAACTGTGTAATAAATCTCATTTTATTAAATTGACCAGTTAAAGCTATTTTTTTCTCTCATCAAATATTAATTTAATGGTTGATTTTGTTATTTTCAGATAATAATTTTGGTTGTATTTTATATAAAATATTTTTTTCTTGACCGATTTTTAATCTACATATTGTATTTATTTATTTATGATCAGCCTACATAGTGTATAACTATATCTGATTTTATATATAAATTGGGTGTCTTTTAATTGAATATCAATATCTTTTGTCTTTCTAAATGAAAAAAAAAAAAGGTTAAATCATAATGGTTTCCTATTACTACTTGCTTAGAGGTGTCATTGCCATATTAATTTCGGAAGCAAAGAAAAATATGGTAGGAAAAAATTAATATAAAATCTACATATAAAAAATTAGGATATGTGCGAAGAGAATTTAAGAACAAGTTTAATTTTAACTTTTTCATTTTCTAAAGTGGTGTTTGATAGAATCAATTGATTAGTTACTTAAAAATGAAAACTAATTAAAAGTTACAAAAATAAACAACTGTTAATTGACTTATTAAATTAGAAACATTTAGTAATAACGGTAAAGGCACAGTAATATAAAAGGGTACATCTTATATATCACTTTCACATAATTTTTTTACTTTATAAAAAGTATTGAAATAGTTATATATAAGATTGTACTTTCTATATACATGTTGCCAAGTTAAAATTTCTGCACTCTCAATCAACCACACATTTATCACTGATAACGACTTTACAAAATTTGAAAATATATATAAAAAAAGTCTTAACTTTTACATGTTAATGCATAAATTATTTACTATAGTTTTGTGGGGGTTGATCACATTGCAAGATAATTAACCTAGATATTCTTGCACAGTGTTTGACATTATTATAAAGGTTTTGTCATAGTCATTCTTTTTCACTTTGTTTCCTCATTTTGTTTTCTTTTTCCACTCTTTCTCACAAGAAAATGCTCTTTGCCTCTCTATGTCGTTTTTCTGTTTGTCTCACTATTAATTTGCGGGTTTCTCTCATCTTGTCTTGCAACTAACTAGGGTTCTTCCCTCAACTCTCACATCCAACAGTGACTTCCCAGAACTCTCTCTCTCAGTTAGGTGCCACACTTTTTCACACCCAAATATTAAAGATTTAACAGATCTTCAAAGACCAAGCCTGCACCCACATTTAAGGTAATCATATTATATACATTTTTGTTAATTTCTTCAATGAAACCTAGCTAGTTAGCTAGCTAGCTTCACCAGGTATATATATATATATAGTATCTTTTTTCATCCCAATTATGTAATTTACCTCTTTTATTTGGAAACTTTGCCTTATAAATTAGTGTTCAGAGGTCGGATCAGGGTTTTTGTTTTGGTTTTTTTGAATTTCTTGAGAAGGGTATAGATATATACATATATTCTGGGTGATTGGTGTACCATCCAATAGAAAGAGATGAAAATTGAGAAAATTCAACATGTACAATCCACCAACAAGAGCTACTTGGTTGGTGTACCTTTTTCTTACCTTGTAGCCACTTCCAATTCAGCTACACATATACAAAAGGCTAAACCTACAGATTTAGAGAGATTCACAGGGAAATAGACAAGTTAAGGAATATGCAGAGAATATTGAACATGAAAAGAAACTGATCAAGCACAATTTATAAAATTTTCATGCATAATTATATATATATATATATATATATATATATATATATATATATATATATATTTTTTTTTTTTTTTTTTTTTTTTTTTTTTTTTTTTTTTTTTTT
>Ga0099824_1010168_pt1 | contig 11247 bp, 7 predicted proteins | sample SiratrowhiteBW_FD_76837 | JGI IMG/M metagenome (GOLD analysis project Ga0099824, IMG submission 76837) | Root nodule microbial communities of legume samples collected from California, USA - Siratro white BW | ecosystem: Host-associated > Plants > Roots > Nodule | place: USA: California... | reverse complement strand
TTATCTCCTCGTATTCCCATATATATATATATATATATATATATATATATATATATATATATATATATATATACACATATTTAAAAAAATTTATATATATATATAAAAAAAAATATTTTTTAATATATATATATATAAATTTTAAAAAATATGTATATATATATATATATATATATATATATATATATATATATATATATATATATATATGGGAATACGAGGAGATAATAAAGACAATTTTTCTATGAATCAAAAGTTTATATTATCTTTTGTTGGATATAAAATTTATTTTTCATTTTGAATAACGATTTTATATGTATTTATCTTTATATTGCCTCAAATATTAATTAAATATACTTTTTTTAAAAAAAAATTGAAATTATTATGAACTAAATCTTAAAATTGCATAAATTTTTTTCTTACGTGATATATCAAGAAAGAAAATTTGCATAAATCCAATAATTATATAAATGTCAGATAATTATAAAAAAAAAATATCCAATTACACTTAGTTGAGACTGTATTGTAGCTATAACTTCTATTAGTTTTTTTTTTTTTTTTAAATATTGAGAAAAAAAGTTCATTGAGATCCCAAAGGTGAAAGAGACAATGAAAAACTTTATAATAAAAGAATACTTCTTTATCAGATGAAATAAAACTAACAACAATAAAAATAGAAGATAAATTCTATAGATTACCTAATAAACTAAGAATGGTTTATTAAATGAGCACTTGAAATTAAAAATCAAACATTCTTACATGATAATAAATAAACAACAAACAAAAAATAAAAATAATATTAATTAAAGCATAATATAAATTATTAAATACATGTTTTACAAATGATTTAATTCGATAAAATTAATGTCTTTATTTTAAAAATTAATATATTATTTAAACAAAATTGTATAAAGAAAGAAAATTGTATAATTAAAATTATAATAAAGGAGAAAGTAATTTCAAAAGTTGAATGAATTTAGTAGAATAAATATGAAACGAATAAAACCATTGAAAGAGAATGGAAGAATGATACAATAATAGAAAAAGGTTTTCAGATAAAACAATGTCAATAACTAGAAACAATAATGAAAAGTAAGTTTTTGATTACATAATTAACTAGTTTAAAATAGGATGAATATAGGAGATGGAAATGTGTACCAAATAAACATATACCTACATATCTATATATCTAATTTAAAAATTAAATATTATTCATATTATTTATACTTATGTTTAGTTAAAAGGAATATTTTCTATTAAAGTCAACCTGGATTGATTTGTCTTATATATAATGATATTTAAATATGAAAATATGAGACGAAAGGCACTTAGTTTTATAACTTGTGCTGTAAGTTTTGAAGAATTAAATTTAGTTTTTGGTTCTTTGTGTATCTTTCTAAGGTTTGATGTTCCCACTTCGCGATATCCCAGGCTTGGCTCTCCTTTACAATATTCTCAAATGCTACTTTTTTACGGAACTCTTCAATCTTTGTTTTTACTCTTTAATCGTTAATCGTTGGTACCTCTATTCATGAATTCATGTTGGTACTTTACAATATTCTCATGTGATACTTTTTATTTAATTTTTTGTTGAAGTGATCTTCGCACTTTACAATGTTCCAAGCTCTTTAGCAATGTTCTTTTCATAATGGAATTAATGCTGGAATTAAATTCTCACTCTTTCTCAATATTGGAGCTTAAGATTTGTAAGTGGGGCTTAACAACGCGTTAACTTTATTTCTTCTCATATTTTCTTCTCTGCTTCACCACAAAAATGGTAACTGGCAGAAGCATTAGCACCCAAAAGAATTTGAAAGAAATTTCGATCAATGGATTCTTTTTGCCTTTTTTGAGTAAGTTTATTTAATAGGTCCGTTTAGCATTAATTATGAAATACTTAAAATAATTCTTCCTACATTTCTAGTGGTTGAAATATGGATCAACTTGATGGTCATCTTACGAGTTGGTCAACCCAACGTTGATTCCTAGGGGCTTTCGTTTTGTAGTTATCAACCTAAAGTCATGGTCTAATTTTGGTGTCTTCTTACTTCTTGCTGCAGACTTGGGGAAAGGAAGAAAGGTCTCATTTATTAACCTGAAATGTTTTATAGTAATTCTTGTTTGATTTTTTTCTTAGTTTTTTTGTATTTTCTTTTTGATATTTTGGTTTAGTCTTTGCTCTTGTTCATGAAAAGAAAAGGCATAACAAATATTGAAAACAAAACTGATGTTTCCTATAAATAAAAGAAACTAAACTTCATTATAGAATTAAGACAAATATGCAAAAGGATTACAGAAAAAACAACGTATAGAACCAAAACTAGGAAAAAAGTCTAAGGAGACAAAGCGAAAAATTTGTCATATATGAAACCGGAAATTGTTTTAACTCTGATTTTTAAATTGTGTTTTTGAAGGTGGATAAATCCCATTACTCGTTGGTGTTTCTGTTGATTTACGTGGAGATGAAATGAACAAGTTTGAGCAGTTCAAAAAATATATTGTTTGGGTGTTATATGGTTATGGTTTTTCAGTTTAAAACAGAATTGTAGTGAATAGAATATATGTATTATATGATGTATTTTTATTATTTATTGTTTTACATTGAATAAAGTAGTTGCTTTATGGGAATGAGTTTTTTTAATAGGGTTTTATGGAGATGGGTTCCACCACGGTGCAAGTTTATAATGGCAGTAAATTTGCTTGTGAACTCTCTTTGAATTATATTGGATGAGAAGTAACTTCACTTACCATTTTAGACCTTCACAATTGATCCTACTTTGAGTTGATTGCTATACTAAAAGAAGACATAAATTTTAAGGCTATACTAGAAGATAAAGAATATGAAAAATTGGTTAACGTGGTGGTTATTACACATAAGTATGAAATGAAATTGTTTATTAATGGTATGAATATCTGCAGAGAGATCATAAGCCATATCAATTTGAAGAATGTGAAAATGTTGATGAGAATAACATAGGGACAATACCTAACAATATGAAAAAATTATTTTATTAGACACTGTAATATCTAGCATGAGAACCTAGAACTATCAGAGTGATGTTAAAATTTCGCTTGTTGAACATATAAGACCACATCTATATCAATATAAATTGTTATATTGTGAATGTGAAAAGAGATTTGTCACTCTTTGATCGGGCTGTTATTTCGATAAAGGTTGTTAGACACAATATCTACCTTTAATGTAGCACTTTTATGTGTAAGATATTAATGTACCTTTTTTTATAAATATATATTAAATTAGGGTGCTTAATCTAACAAGACGACTAAAGATATTGTCAGAAGAAGTTATCAACTTAACAACTTTAAAATTTAATGTGATTCTTACATAGTGTTTTTTGTTTTTTTTTTTTTTTTTAATGTTGTGATTATTCCTATTGTTCGTAGTGAAAAGCTTCTGCAAAATCTTTATTCCAAATAATATTTTTATATCAAATGAAACAATCATATTATCACCCAAGAAAGATAATTTTGTCCCTTTCCTTGCAATAGTAAACATAAACTAACAGCTAATAGAAAAGAATAAATAGCTAATATAAAAGAAGCAATAGTAAAACTAAATTAACCTTATATAAATTTCACAAACACGGTTAGATTAGATGATGTATCACGTGAAACTAAAATCATTACTCCACAACAAAATTCTTTACTGAGAGTTGACAGAAAAAAATTAAAATTTATTGGGACTCCACAAAGTATGAGAAAGACCTAGAATATTTTGAATCAGCCCTCAAATTCCAACACCCAATGAAGTGGGTGCTAACCACGCCATTAACCTATATGCATAAATATACAAAGAAAGTTGAGAAATATATATATATATATATATATTAAAAAGGCCTTCAAATGTTTTAACTTTCAAGAAATAAAACTAAGATGTACACTGCATGCTCTAAGTCATTCAAATATTAATGTACTATTAATAAAAAAAACTATCCAACTGTTTTTTCAACTAAATGTACAACATATCCCTCGTGGATTGCTGACATATCTCTCAATCTCATTAAAATTGCAAAATCAATAGCATGATTACTTTCAGAAGGTCCAACATTTTTTACAGTCGACCAATCAAGAAATAATCAATAGCATGAATACTTTCAGAAGTTCCAACATTTTTTATAGTCGACCAATCAAGAAAGATGGAAGCTTTCGAATAACACCGAGTCAATTTGCCCGAGAAAATGTTGGTGTCATGGACATTCCCTGGTTACATGTCGTACTATAATGGCATGTGGCTGATTTGAAATCAATCACACATTATTTTGCTGTTGTATGATACAAGTTAACAGTACCACCGATTCAACATTCTCCATTCAAAGGTTCTCGTAACTGACAGCACAAGGCTTAGAGAAGACAGTAATTCATGAAGACATAAAAGTTACAAAAAGACAGGATGAGAATAGAATATCAAACATTCGTTTCACAAATAGATTCTGATTCCTCATACACCCTTATCTATGAAGTAATTGGATGGTATTAATTTGGCTTCTGAAAGGCTCAAACTCTGCCCAATCTCTTCCTGAAAAATTATCATATTTCACAACAAAGTACTGGAAGGAAAAGGGAAAATAGGCCATCCTCGTATCCACTTTTTGTTCGAACAGCCTATTCTTAGCATAAATTCTGATCCGAAGTGGTAAATGTGAATGCTTACAAGTGTGAATAAAATCAAACCTTTCCGCGCCAAGCATATAATGACCAGACTAAAATAATGCATCAATTTCTTTTATAAAAAAGCTATAGTAAATTTTGCACAAATTCTGAACACACTTTACCACATGAGTGGCTGAAATCTTTTACACACAGCAACTGTATATGACTTTACTTTCATAAGCAAATATGACAGTCTATTAACAACTCAAGCAGTATTCAATCAGAGGAGAATGGACAGATTTTTTAAGAGGCAACCTACTGAAGCACACACTTGCCTGCAACACAGCCTCTTAATTATTTATCCATTTACCAACCTCTTAAGTAATTTTTCCACTTGCCACCAACCTATCAAATAACAAGGTAACCTTAAGAGAGACTATGAATGCCCTGCTTGCCTATCCCAATTAAGGTCTGCAGAAAATTCAGCAAGTGCCGCTCGTGGATCACCATTTGAAACAGACCAGTAATATTGAGCTGTTTCGTTATCAACATGCATGCTTCTCTTCAAGGAATCAACCACCCTTTTGTTGCTTTCTTCCGAGGAAATTCTGTTTGACACATAGGAAGTCTTCGTGTCTGGTACATCATTAGGATACAACACAGCCACTTCTCGTTTTGCATAGACATCCAGCTCAATAAAGCATGTTCTGTTCATCAGAATATCAGAACTACTAATAGGGATCAATAACCTTTCCCTTGAGTATATGCCATGGTCGCTTATCATGTTGTTCAGGCGCTTTATGTCCATTACCTATCAAAACATAAAAATATCATTCAATGTTGTCCATGTAAAAGCTAAGTTTCAAAAAGGTTCCTTTTCTTTTTATTAATGGCATGTGCAATCTCTGCTCTGTTTGAGGGAATTGTCCTAGTTCTTGAATTGGGGTTTTGGGGTCTGGTGTGGTGGGTTGTGTTAGATTCTTTCTTATATTTTTCTTTGACTCTGGCTAGTTTGTTTAAGTGGGGAGACATAAAAATAGGATTTGGCTCTTTAACATGTTTATATAAACCTTGATTAAAAAATCAAGGAAATCGATGTTTAAATTAAGTTAATTGCATTCCAAAAATGCTCTAAATAGTAACTTTGATGCAGTAATTAAGTTAATAAATGAAAACCTAGTGACCTAGGATTAGAACATAGTATGGGTGCACTTAGTAATGTGGAAACTACTCAAGAATTTGATTTGATATTATTTTACAAAATCGGGAAAAATGATAAACCCTTGTATACAGGTGGCACGGACCTGAACGGAGTACTTGACGGCGAGGCTAGCGACGGTGTCGCCGCGCGAAATGCGATGGGAGATGGCGAATTTGGCGAGGGAATTGTCTCTCCAGAAGCTTCCAGAGAGTGGGTCGCCGATAACGTCGTTCAATTTCCAAGGGGCGACGAAGGCTCTGGTGATCATCTCCCTCTGGGAGGCGACGGAGTTCCAGAGACGGCAGACGCAGCTGGCACGGGCGAGATCGGAGATGGGAAGGTTCTGGAAGATGAGGCGGAGGATGTCGGTGGAGGAGAGTGCGGAGAAATGGGAATTCATGGGGGAGATGACAGTGGCGGTGGCGGTGGCGACGGAGGAGGATGATGAGGAGAAATTGGAATTGATGAGTTGCCGGAAAATGTCGCCGTCGTCTTCGTGGCAACAGCAACCCATTGGGAGTGAAATTGAGATATGTGTTGGGGAGAAAAGGGCACGTCTTATCTCACTGCCACAATCACCACTTGTCAACAAACAAATTGATGGACCAACATTTTTTACATCACATTATTGTCATTATTTGAAAAACATGTGAATTCTATTTTATTTAAATTCTAAAAGCTACTCTGTTTTCCCTTTGTCCACACACAAGACTATTTCATAAAAAACTATTGATTATTTTTTTCATAAATATCCTTAGTTAAATATAATAATTTTTAACTAAAAGTAATAAACATTGAATACCAATTTTTTTCATTCTCTTATTAGAGTTGTAATATATCTAGTGGCAAATTGCATAATCATTTTTATCCCTTCAAATGTTAATTAAATGTGCCATTTACTTGAAAGATAAAAGATGTTTAATTTAAACATATCAAGAGTTTATGTAGAAAGAAAATATAAAAGCCATTTTAGAATAATAGCATAAATTATTGACAAATTTAATAATATTAAATAAATTAACCATTTTTCTTAAAAGATATGAATTAATTATGATTGTTTTATACAGAGGATGAAGAAATATTATCTGTACCACTAATAAAAATATTCTTTAGATTAACTATTTTTTTTATTTACACAAGTTCTTACCATTTTATCTTTTAATTAACTATTTATTTTAAACTTAAATATTTTTGCTGAATATAAGGTGACAAATACTTTTGCTGACGGAAAAAGGAATAGCTGTGATTGAATTGAAATGAATAGGAAAAAAATGCTATAGACATTATCTGAAACCCAAAGAGAAGAAACCACAATTATGGACATAAAGAATTGACATGGTGATATGAAGTACAAGAAAATAGGCAGAGAGCAATGCACTAATGGCGAGTTCTGACAGGGAATTGCATTGACGACGATGATGGGCGCTGTTTGAGTCCACTTACAATCCCATCATTTTTCTGTACAGTTTTCCTGCTCCTTAAGGGTGAAAGTGAAACCAATCTGGATGCAATTCTTGAAGGAGAGAAAGATCGACGGAATTTAGAAGCAGCGGATGATGATGATCTCTTGGGAGGACTCCTGCTCAATCTCACAGCTCTTGTGGGTGAAACAGAAACAGTTGGTGGGCATTTGATCTGGACTTGAAATTTGGAAGCTGACGGTGGAGACTTGATCAAAAACTTGTGAGGTGTTCCACCCCTATTTCTTGATGTAACAGGGGACTTGTTCTTGCAGGACGGTGGTGGTGAAGATGGAGACTTGATAAGAAATTTGTGTGGTGTTGTTGTTCCTCTGTTTCTTGAAATGATGGGTGACCTTGTCTTGCAAAACTGTTGCTGTTGTGACTGTGAAGAAGAGTGAGTGGAGAGGAACAAAGGGTTGGGGAATAGTACAGTTTTTCTAGCCCATGGCCTGTTCCTGGGAGACACCCTATTTGCCATATACCTGTTGCTTTCTTTATCAAATTCTCTCACCTTAGGAGGAGAAACCTTGAAGTTGATTCTTGAGCGAGCCCTTTGAAGTGATGGGGAACCATCATTCTGAAGCCTCGTTTGCTTCTCTTTCTTCCTTCTGGCCCTCAGTTGGGTGTTTTCAAGTTCTGCCTTTTTGTTGCTCCGTTGAGACATCGGAGTTTTTGGGTCATCTGGGGTAGTTTTCTTACCAACTGCTGAGACTATTTCCCTGGCAAACTGACTTGCCTGCAAAATTTCTCCAACAGTTTCGCCCACAAGCATTGCAGGCAGTGACATTCTCTTCCATTCACCTGCATAAGGGTTCACAATAAATAAGAAAAGGGAAAGCCAATTATATTTGATCATGTCCAAGACCAAGTAAAGATTTATTAATAGAGAGAACAGACAAAACCTGTGTTTGCTGGAAACTTCCCCACTGGAGACTTCCTTGATGCACCGTTCTTGATCCTTCATCACGGCAAGAATACACATAAAATTACAATTTGCAGCAACAAATGGCAAAAAAGTTTAATGTCATTCATCTACAAAGTACCGTTCATAGTAACTACCAAAGATGAGTTCTGATTGATTGATACATAGAAATGAAAATCTAACTTTAAAGCTGCAATAGTGACTCTTGCTATGAACTGAAATTGAAATAGAAATGAAATCAGACCTGAGTGACTCTTGCTTGCACCTGAGACTTGTTCTGAGATAACCTCTTGTGCTGCGAGGGCTGAGACTCACCCCCGACACCACCTTGCTTCCACCAGTCACAGTGTACTGAAGTTCCTGCAGCCGAGCGACGCATTGATCCACCTTCAAACACCCACAAAAAATTCACTCACAAGGTTCAAAATTTATCAGGTGTCATGAAGAAAGATCACTGGCATTAGCTTGTATTACCTTGTGTAGGGTTTCTTTGATCAGAACAGGATTGAGAGCAGCCAAAAGTTTCTTCTGCTTTGGTGGGGTTCTTGCAACCATCTTCGGAATATCCGAGGAATGAAATCAAACACACACAAGGTGGGTCTCCAGAATTTTAATCTCAATCTCTCTCTCTCACTCTCACTCTTTCTCTAATAGGAAGACACTGTCCCAAACCCTTTTGCTTTTGGTTGCAGAGTTTGGCTCCTAAGTGCTGTTGACGTTCAACAAACACAAACTCTGTGTAACGTTTGTTTTCCAACGGTCGACTAAATCTATGTGTGTCTATCACTCTATCCTAAGGAAGCTAAATCAAAGCCAACGGCTCTATGCAATTTTTTGTCCCTATTTTAGTGGGCCTGCTTCCATTAGTCAATGAAGCTTTATAATAAAACGTTATAAAGCTGACTCTATAAAAAGTTTAAAAGTTAATTTCCTTTCTATACAAATTAAGCAATATATATTGAAGTATTTTATAAATAAGTTACATCAGGCTATCTTAATTATTAAATGAACTTTAAAATGTTATAGTCAGAGATTTGTTTAATTATTAAAAGTAAATAATTATTGGAAAATATTGTTTGGATAATATTTATATAATTTTGTTAGAAATAAGAAAGTAGAGATATTTTTACTCCAATTTTTAATTCGTTATCACTTTAAATAATTTGACAAGAGTAATATGATATTATTTTTAATGAAAATACTTTTTAACTTAGGAAGTTAAATTCCCATATCTTCCATAGCAAATTATATTTGCAAAAGCATTAACTAAAAGTCATTTTAAAAATGTTTACTCATATAAATGTTATTTTTTAAAAGATAAACCTAACATGAAACTATGTTTTTTTCAATTTAGAATTCTCCATAAACTAAAAAAAAATTCTTCTACCAAATATCCTTTTATTATCTAATCACATTCATTTACTTCTAACCCATTGCGATAAAATTAATCATATTTAGTTACTTATATACTTTTACATGTGTACTGGGTGGGTATTGGGAGGAGAAATGTTAATTATATGTCAATCTTTATCACATTTAAACGTGGGTCCATCAATCTTTATCTTTAATGTTTTTGTGTTGTTTCAAAGAATTATTATGATATCAAATGTTGTTAGCTATGGTTGCGACTCGCAAACTTCAATCATTGCATATTTTCGTTCAATTTTTTTCTTATTATTACATGGTTTGGGTGAAAAAAAATGAAATTAAACTATTTATATCGTAGTCAAAACTGAAAATGGGGGAAAATATTGAAAAGTACTCGTCAAATAAAATAAAAATCTTTAAGGTGGAACACTGAAGTCATATTTAGAATTTTAAAAAAATATTATTAATAACAACAAATTATTACATAATTAAAAATAATAAATTTAATAATAATTTTTAACAATGTAATTTTCTACCAACCACGTATCAAATTTAAAACTCCTTTAAACTTTTTAAGAAAATGAAAAACTGATTCAACTTGGCATTATAGCTAGAAAACTCCACTGTTTGGCATAATACACTAATTTAGTCAAAAAGCAAATGAGTAGAAGCAAGAATTGAAAACTTGAATGTGAGATCAGAAATTTGATCGAGAGTATTTGCCATGACATGTTTTGAGAAAAATTTAATTGAATCTTGGTTGATTCATAAACCAAGCACAGCACACTAATTTATACACTGTTGGCATTATAGCTAAAAAAACTCTACTATTTGTCACATTGTTTGAGAAAACAATGTTTACTGCATTTGGGTTGGGCGATATGGCAGGAGTGATGACTTTCTGTTCATGGTTCTTACCCTAAGAGGACTCCAAACCACAGGTTTACGTAGAGCAAGAACAGGTTGATTCCTTGTGGGCCCCATCATCCTGGAATCTGCCTGTGTTGGACTGTTCATCATAAACTTGCTGCTGCTCCTTACAGACAATGGTGTTGTCACGATTGATTCTCTCAACTCTGGTAAAGGAGCAAATAAACTTGAATACCTATCTTTCCTTTGGCCACTTATCCGTGATTGCTGACTGCTTCCACTGGTAACTCGGAATGCTGAGTTACGGAGTGGAGTTGACAAGCCTGAAGTTGTCTGAGGAGGTAGTGTGGCTATGGAGACCCTCCTCCTTGGCTGAATGACTTGTGTTGTTGATGTTGAAGGTGATCTCATGGCAATGGACACCCGCCTCCTTGCCTGAAGGAACTGCCCTGTTGTTGAGGGCACAGATGGCCTCACGGAAGTAGTCGCCATTGAAGCCCTTCTCACAGAGTTTTCCTTTCCATTCCTGAATGTGGTGTAACTCTTTGATCTTAGAGGAGACTGTGGAGGCAAGGAGTTCGTTATTTTTCTCAGTGGTTGTCTGAGTTTCGAAGGATTCAGAGGTGGCTTCTGAGCTGTTGTGTATTGTGATGAGGATGACGGTTGAGCCGAAACAGCAGCAAGTGCTCTACTTTCTTGCTTTAGTCTTTGCTTTCTTTCTTCAGCTATCTGGTTCTCCAGATCCCGAACCTGTCACGGAGTATATGAAATTATGAGTCACTTTGAGTAGAAAAGACACCCATCATCATGTC
>Ga0099824_1010167_pt1 | contig 11248 bp, 8 predicted proteins | sample SiratrowhiteBW_FD_76837 | JGI IMG/M metagenome (GOLD analysis project Ga0099824, IMG submission 76837) | Root nodule microbial communities of legume samples collected from California, USA - Siratro white BW | ecosystem: Host-associated > Plants > Roots > Nodule | place: USA: California... | reverse complement strand
GAAAAAAATAAAAAAAAAAATAAATATAAAGAATCACTCAGTTAATCAGTCCTATGCTTCTTTCCCTTCAAAAAAAAAAAAAAAAAAAAAAAAAAAAAAAAAAAAAAAAAAAAAACAAATTAACGGAACAATATTCAAATCTTTTAAAAAAATAAAAACCCACTGCATATCACACCGCTTGGATCACTGTCAACATCTACCTCATCGATCGCTCAATTACATAGTACTAAATAACAGTCAATGAAGACTATCAACACGTGATCAAATAAAACAAACAGAACAATTCGAATTCAAATTAAAGTTTTTCAAAAACTAAAAATCCAAAAAAATGATTTATAAAACTCCTCAGTAAAAGTTTGAGTTGAAAAAAGATTTCAAGGTCAGACCATTTTTTTTTTCAACCAAAAAGGATATTCAAATCTTCACAAAACCACAATATATCACAATTTCTGAAGCTTAACCACTTGCATCATTCAAGTCAACATCCATCTCACCATCCGATGGCTCAATTACATAATTCAGTACAACATCGCAGTGGAAGAAGACTAATCTACACTTCCAGAAACATGCATAGGATTTCAAAATTAAAAACGCACACTCAGAGCAATTCACATTAAAGTAGTTAAAAACCTCATACTCCAAAAACAAATCCACAAATTCATTGCCGAAAATCGAAATTCAGAAAACACTATTCGAAGTTGGGAAATGGAACAGGCCATCGGAATGGAATACGACCGTTAAAGATTTCACTCACCCTGCTGAGGTTCAGAATGCGAGAAGGAGAGAAGTGATCGAAACGGTGCGCATTTGCAGATCCAAGTGCTCGCGAAAGCGAAGTAAGATCTGCAAATGCACGCAACCACCAAAATTGAAGAATGAAAGAAGCAAAAGAGAAAAGAGAGACTTAAACAAACGTCCTCCTTCTCTCTATTCAAACATAAAGGGGCGGACTCTTCAGTTTCAAACCCTATGCTTAGATCTCTCTAACATCTTTCAAATATGGACGGTCTAGATCTTGACACCTCGGATAAAGGTGCCCATTGCGGCACGGTAGCACACATTTTAAAAGAAAGAAAGAACAATAAATCTATTTTTAAAAATATACTATTCTATTACCTTCTCTTTTCTGTTTTTTCAAATTTCCACTGTTACTTATTATCTTAGTATTATTTATTTCAATTGGTCCTGTTTTTGTTTTACCATAAAGGTAGTTATTAATTTCATATTTAATTTATATTTAATAATCATGAATAAATCGATGCGTTTCAATAGTTAGTCAAACTCACCTTTCATGAAAGTTAGTGTACTTAAGGTTCTAGTCATTTATTAGTTGAAATAATTCAAACATTTAAATTACTTTTACTAGTACATCTAGAGCTTGTTTTACAAGCTAATATAGATAATAGCAGGATCAAATTTAAATTTTAAGATAAATATTAAAATAATAAAAAAAATTCAAGATGTGAAATACTTTAACACATTACTGAAGGTATATTTTATGTATTTATTAAGTGAAAGGATAATTAACATATTTTTTACGTATTTAAAATACTTTAATTCATATTTTATTTTATCGTTAGGTTTTATAAAATTCATAATTTAATTAATTAATGTTTTGTATTGCTAATGTTTCTGAGAAAAAAAACATTTTTTAATTCTTATAAAAATCTTAAATTTTATATCATTCCAATTTATTATAAGACTATCTCAGCGCTGTAAGAATAATTCTATCATGTCTTAACTTTTCTTTTTCTTAAGTTTTGTTAGTTACAATACTCTTACAATTTCTTACAATTTCTTTTTTTAACTTTTACTTTACATTTTATTTAATGTTTTCTTTAATTATTAGTAAAAATGTAAATTTTACGACAACTTACTTTTTATTTTTATAATCTAATATCTTACTTAAGACATAAAGTCTTATGTGATACTGTAAAAAAATGTCTTATGACTATCTATATAGTTCTGCACTGTCCGAAATGTAGAACTATTTTTTAATAAAAATTATATTCATTATTTTTGTTATTACACTAAATTTAATTTAATACTTAGCGTTAAATTTACATAATTTTAAAAGATATCTCCAAACAAATTTGACTAAAATGAATTATTATCACCTAAAAATATACAATAATTCATAATACTTTAAGTAAAATATTAGATTTAAATATTCATTTTCTATTGTGTTATTGATTTTGCTTGATATCTCTTTAAAATTAAAATCCCTTCTATAAAAAACTTAAATAAAATAAGATAAGATTAAAGTTTTAAAAAATATAATAGTTTAATTTATAAAAATATGATGACAACAAAAAAACTTAATAGTTTGGATTAATTTAAAATAATCATTATATATCAATTATTATAGCTAAATCATTACCACTCTTCCTTAAATTTGGACAGTCCCTAACTCTCTTTTTCTTATTTTAGATTGCTTAAGATTTTTTTATATATTATAAGATCATATTTGTATTTGAAACACACTAGGAACATTATTAGGAAGCAATGACAATAGGAAAAAGTGTTACTAATTCTATTCACTAGTTTTTTTTTTCTTTTTTTTTATTATTCTAATGTGTTTTTCTGTCTGATAATACATAATACTTAATTAAAATTGATCTAAATCTAGTTAAGATTGATTAATTCCTATATTGCTGCGAAAAAAATTAAAATAACTCAAACTTAATTATTTGTACTGATTTAAAGGAGCAATTATTCTTTTACTAAAGATCAAAATATATTTTTCATACTTTGAATATTATACATTAGATTATAAAATTTATAATCCAAATAATAGAGATTACATGAATGTAATAGACTAATTTAACCTAACAAATATTTTAAAAACAATACATGATTGTTAAATTTTCTTAAGTGTGTTTATTAACGTAATTATACCCACATAAATTATATTTGTTTGCAGTATTCATTTATAATATCAAAAACTATTAAAAAAATCACCAACTCCTCATATAAGGACAATATTGTACTTTTCTTCTTTAATATAATTGATTGTGTCCATTATTGATGTGTTATTTGTTTAATGTGGTTTAGACAATAAAGATTGATGCATTTGCTCTTAAAATATATGGTAATGTTGGTATTTCCATTTTACATACTAAAATTAATGTGAAAATACAAGAATAAATATATAATAATATCACATGCTTAATAGTAGTTGGCAACCCGTACTTCAAGTGATAAAATATTGATTATCTTTTGGTAAGTTGAAGTAACATGAAATCTAACTTTTTTTATTATATGCAATCTTAAAAGGTTGGTGAATTCTCACTTGTTAAACCTTATTATTGTTGTTAAAACGTTTATAACAAATAAATACAATCATATTTTTATTTTTTAAGTTCAGGTAATCGATTATAAGTCTTATACAATTGATTACGTTGAAAGGATAATGTATCTTCTAAAATAATTTTTTGGCTATAATTCAGTGAAGCGTTTAGTCTTTAAAAGTATATAAACGAAATATAATAATAATGTGATAACAACTCGTATTTTCATTTATCCAATTTTAAAATATACATATTTATTTAAAATTTTCACATCATATTTGTTTATTTGTTATTTCTCTTCTCATCGTTTTTCTTCCACTTCTTCAATTTTTTTCACCGGATTCAAACAAAAAGAAAGTTAATGCAAATAATAACCAACATTGTGTTATTCGTTCGTCAGACTGCAGCATGGGAAATACCAAACATGGCACACGTGGATTGTCGCGTTTTCCCTCCTTATGCAAATTTTCAAATACACCATTTAATTTGATTTAATGAATGCGTTTCAAGATATTTCAATTGCTACTTTAATTAATATAACAAAAAAATGTAATATCCATATAAAAGTGTGTTATTTTATTTTAGTTTAAATTTGATTGAAAAACATGATATGATATAGTATAATATTAGTAATAAATATACAATACAAAAAAAATAATTAGAGATAAAAATGTAATAATTTCCTATAAATGAAATATTATAAGAGTTTAAAATTAATTAAAAATTATAATTGTAAAACGTTTAAAAAAAGTTCTGTAATACAAATATCTATAATATACATTATATATATATATATATATCACTTTTTTGTTTTGAAATATATATTATTAACATGAAATTACAAAAAGTGCATGATAAATATAATTAAGTTAGATAATTTTTTTAAATATATTTGGATTCATTAGATTTAACTAGATCTCATAAATAGATATTATAAATTCCAAAAATTCTTACCTTCATTTTTTTCTTCTTAATTTAATAGTTCTAGCAAATAACCGTTATATTAAAAAAATGAAAGATAAAATTCAAGAGTTATAAAGAGAAATTACAATTTTATTTCCAATTAATTTATATTGCAAATATACTTTTACTTTTCAAATATAAAATAGTTTGAAATTAGTCCCTCCAAATTTTATATTTTTTATTTCATACGTTTTGCCCAAAATATTTTTTTTTGTAGTCTTCATGGGAATAGTAAATGATTTTAATATGAAATGTTCGTGAAAATGTATATAAAAATCTCATAAAGTTAAGTGATTTAAAAATTAAAAAAAAAACATAGAAAAAAATATATGATATTGTTATAAATTTTATGTTAAAGAATTTAATTTTAACATAAAGGAATTATGTTGCCCAGTTAATAAACGTATCATAATATTCTGAATTTTTAATGCATAACATATATCTAAAAGTTCGGATCACTTAAAATAGTTTAGTTATTAATATTCTGTTAATGATGCATGAAGTTTAACACAGTTTTGTTGCAAAGATTTGGAAAAGATAACAACAAATCACAATAATTGGAAAAATAAAACAAGGATAAAATGAAAAATATAAAACGTACATATATCACAGCAAAAAATTTTGGAAGAACAAAATATTTTTGAATCATACGTCCATTAGGCAAATCTATATCACATTGGAAGAAACGACAATGCAACATATAAAGGTATTTATAATGTAAATAGGAATTGAATCTTAGAATTTTAATTAAATTTTCTCCCAACACAAATTGTTATTTGATATGAAATATTTCTTTCATTCATTTCAAAAAAATATTTTCTAAAAACAATATTTCTTGAAAATCAAACATGTTCTCTGAAATATTATGACTAAATTATTGTAAATAAATGAGACAATTAAAATAATTGTTTCTTCATATTCATTGAAATAATTCCTAAAAATTACTAAATTCTTGAAAATATTTTTTATCATATTTATAGTAACAAAAGGATTTAACTTTTATTATGATTCCTGAAAACATGTAAGAATTCTCCTACTAGACATTCCTCCAAGGTGTATTTGGAAAAATTAAGAGAATCCCCCTACCGCCAAGAACTTTCATAAGTTTCGCCAGATCAACGGGACTAAAACAAGCTTCATCATCAACTGAATACAACGCAAGTGTGAGAAGCAGTCTATTCATTTACTAAAAATTACCAACGTTTTACCCTATCATCTTACCAAATTATTCTAGCCTACGTCATTATGTAAAATATGAACCTCACAAAAGAAAAAAAATATATATATAAGGCATGTGATAAATTATAAAGAAATATGGCAGATAATGATAATGTACCAGTTACAATGAATAACCATAGAAACAAAACTTAGTGTATTAGCGGAGAATTAAATTAGCAGTAAGCTGGTTGGGAACCTTGCTGGTTGATATCGAAATTATTATGCAGCACCAATTTTCTGAGCCTTATTTGGGCGACCAAATCCAGAACTGTTATCTCTAGAGCGTCCATTTTTGCTCCCTCTACCATGCCATCCCCCCCTGCAAAGAGAACATCATTAATTTTTGTTCCACCCTTTTAAGACCAAACAACAGAACAAAGGAAAAAAAAAAAAAGTCTAAAAAACACAACGGTAAATTAAAATTCAGAGCACCGTTGATTCCAGCCACTTACCTTCCCTGCTTATTCTTAAATTCTCGGTGCTTGCCTTGATTACCACGAAGCCGGCTCCAGTATTCTCTTTCGGCCTCACCTGAAATCATTATAAAAAACAAAAAAGGCTCTCAGCTTAACCAAACCATTTTCACCGTCAGAAGATACCAACACTTTGGTACTAATCTCACCACTAATGATGAGGAATAATATTTTAAGCCCACAAACGAAATCCAAACAAAAATTAGATAACTGTTTTAATGACAAAAGAAAATGAAAGCAGCACTAACCAGTCAGTGGATCTAAAATAGCAATGAAATTCTTTACAACCAAACCGCCCTTTTCTGAAATAACTGCAGCAGCACGAGCTTTCTGAGCAGCTTCCGCTTCTTCAAATCGGATATATCCTGACACTTCTCCAATCTTGAAATCGATGTACTAAACAGGAAAATAAACATATTTGATCAATTCAGAAAGCTCGTTTATAGCCAATTTTTCCGTAGCAGGAGTCTGGTCTGCCATCAGGTTGAGCAAACAAAACTATAAAAAAGACAGGTATCCTCCTTCCAGAAACAGGAAGACAAACTCCAGGGGTAGTGGGTGATGAGTTATAACTTATAACAGACAGCTGCAAAATCTTAAAACAAACAAGGCAAAAAGCAATACTAGATGAAGGAAGGGGGAAACCCTAGTACCTTCACTGTACCAAATTTTTCGAAGACACTCCTTAAATCCTCACGTGAGACGACATCCATGTTGTCCTTGAAAGCAGCGGCAGAAAATTTTTCACCAGCTTGTGGCTTCTTTTCTCCGCCTTCAGTTTCATTTGTTTCATTATTTTCTTCGCTTTCAGTTTCCTTTGCTTCATTTGCCTCATTGTTTTCTTCATCTACCTTTCGGTCATTTTCTCCAGCAGCAATTTCAGGCTTTTCACCTATTTTGGGGACAGCACTATTATGTTGATCAGCAACGCTTTGGTCTGAAGGAACTTCATCCGAAGTACTCTTTAGTTTGAAGGCAATAATTAAATCTTTAGGGTAGCTGTTATGAAAATGAATAAAAACTCTGCCAGTTAGTGTGGATACTTTCCTTAAGGGTGATAAAAAGATTGACAGCTTTTACCTTTCTTCTTCTTCATTTGAGTTATTCTGGTGATTTGAACCCAAAGATGAACGAGATTTTTTAAAATCTTCTAATTCTTTTTCCCTCTCTGCATCAAAGTCCTTCCTGAATTGAGTAAATATAAACATTAGATATATCCATATATTATCTGACATCGAGTGTTAAAGCATTTCGTCTAACTGTTTCAAATACCAAAGTTATCAAATTCAGTTATACGAGCATAAGTTACAAGCAACAATGCAGTGAATTTGAATTATTGATAAAATGAGGACGGGACAATGTGGCACTAAAGAAACATCTGTGCACATATGTTAGAAATTAATTAATCTCAGGTAAAAGTATTTTGGTTTGAAGACTCTTACTTTAGTTTTAATTCTAACTCAGCCCCGGCATAAACCAACTTTTCTTTCATAACTTTTTCTACTTCTTCATCTGATGAGAATTCAACAAGGGCAGTGCCACAGAAGAACTTTTTGTCTCCAACGTGATGGGGAAGCCGAACACTATTAACCTGAAACCACAAAATATATAAATAAGCCATACAAAGTACTTTGTACTTAAAATACTTCTCTACTCATTAAAAGTAACACATAATATTAAGCACTCAAGATTAAACAGACAAACACAATGTCACGGTTCATCTCTAAATGGCGAATAATGTCTTGTGATAAGCATTTTGGCTATGATCTCAATTCCCCTTCAAGAGCATTAAGAAATATCTCTAATGCAGATTTGACTCCAGTTGATTCATCACCACACATTTACAACCCAAGATGATAAAATATACATGGTCCATTTCACCTAATTGTTTGCATGTCAATCATGATAGTGGCCCCAGACTCAATGGAGTTACTATTACCTTAGCATATTGAGCAAAGAATTTCTCCACATCTTCAAGCTTCAGATCATATTCAAATGGTGATACAGCAAGTGTTCTTATCTCCGCCTGTGCAACCTCTTCTGGTTTCGGAAGTTCAGTTGTTCTGCCAACCTTTTTCCCTAATTCATACAAATAAGAAAAAAGAACGAAAAAAAAAAGGTTATAACTGATCATCCTTCATCCAACGTAGGAACATTTTCATCCACTCGACCATCAATTTTAACACTGATAAATACAATGTTAAACTGAAATCATTCAACTGTTTACCTCACGAAACAGGAAGTTATAAACTAAGTTTATTTTATTTGAATGTGCTTTATCAACTATTCATCTCAATCACCCAAAAAAAAAAACTTAATCGACAAACAAATCCAATAGTATGTTATTTTGCCGATGTTAAGGAATACTTAAAGCAATCAAAACTACAGATACCCACAAAAAAACGAGGGAGAAGAAACTAACCATCTTCAGAGACCTTGAGTGAAGCCGAATTTCTCAAAGTTTGCGCAACAGCATTCACGATATCTTGGGGTACTCCATCGGGCTTCACATCACCCAAATTAAGGTGCTTACGCATCCGATTAAAAGAACAAATAAGAGCCAAACTAATCATGCCATCTTCGCTTTCAGTGATACTCTTCCTCATAAAACCATCGGTCAGAAGGTTGCTATCGCTGAAATAAAACTCCACCTGATGAAAAAAAATAAAAAAGTAACTAAAAATTGAATGATCAATAAAAGTAAAAAAATTAACGTTGAAATACAAGATTGAATATGACTCGTACTTGTCGTATCACTTTCTCAGTTGTTTCTTCGTCTAACGATTGGGTTGCCATGGGTGAGTTTAGAGTCAGAGAGTGGAAGAGAGGGTTTAGGGTTTTGTTGATAACTGCTAAGTACTTCAACTTTGGGCTTGAGTTATGGTGCGGTTTTTGTACTTTTAAATAACCACTTTCTGAGTTCTGAAATAAAACAAATATTATTAACGTCTCCTTTTGTTTTATTTTTATTTGATTTTTTTATATTAAAATATATTATTTTCATAATAAATTAAAAAAATTAAAATTTCAGATTTTGATATAAAAATAATTTGATTGCCTTAATATTAGATGATTTTAAAATTTACTCAAAAATAAGAATATAAAATTTGTTATATTCTTTTCTTTCAAATTTATCTCTTTTTCTTTTGTATACTTTTTATTAAACTGGGGTCTTCAACTTGGATGATGTCATTCTGAGTTCACCATTAACTTAAATATTTGTGGATATTTCTTTCAAGTCAAAGCATTATTGTTTTTTTTCAACATCTGTAAGTCTATTTCGACAAAAATATTTAAAACACAAAAATAGGCTTTCTCTGTTTGTTCTCTATCCCACTATCTTTTTTAGTTAGTAACCGACACAAATCCTAGTTCGTGCTTTACAGTACCTTACTTTACGGTTACTAATATTTGACAGAGCAAAAAATTTGACAAATACACTTCCAGAATAAATCAGATAATATTAACTTATTGTATTATTTAAAAATTTCCTAGGTAATGTAATTTTAATTTAGTTATAAATATTATATTAATGATATATTTTCAATTATATAATAAAATGATACTAATAAAAAATATTGAGTGCTTCACATTAGACCATTAATAAAAACAAATCTCCCTTTTTATGTATACAAATTCTTATATTTTTTTTCCTTAAATAACTATCTATAATAAAAAACCTACTTACAAAATAAATAAAAACTACTTACAATAAAATTATAAAAAAACTTTATATTTATTTTTATAATTACTTTTTGTAAATATTACAATTTAATAATATCTTTTATTTTAATAATTATCTATATCATTATATATAGAAGATACATTATTCGATAACTTTTTTTAATATTTCTTTTAATTATACAATTTTACCTTTTACTAAATAAATCATAATTTGTTTATTTAATAAAATAAATAATTGAATAATTTTTCTTAATTTTAATCATGTGAAAGATAAGGACTACATAATTTTTTTAAACTATTTTTACAAAATAATATAGTTTAAATTATATTATTTTTTGTTTTTTAATTAATTATTTATAAAAGGAATAAAATTACATATATATTTTAATATAATAAAAATGTAAATATGTTCTTTCGCTAGTATATATAATGAAAATTATACATTACATCTTTTTATTTACATAAATAAAACATCAAATCATTTTCAATTGGTATAGGTTTTTCTAACATGATTTATGCAAAAAGAAATTTTAAATTTACTTGAATTTTGAAAATATTTTTACATTATCTTAGTTATGTTTCCATGTCAAAATGTTACCAGATTACATTAACAACCTCCATATGAAATTTCAATAATAGTACTTAAGTAAAATATTGAACTTTGATATATAAATGAAAGTTGAGAAATATCTTAATATTGTTAGTGTAAATATCATACCACATTATCTCACCAAATAACAAATTAAAATAATTTCCAAATAACAAATTAAAATAATTTCCAAATAACTTATCCTGGCTTCTCTATCTTTTCATAGAGAGTCCCTTGTATGAAACAGTTATAATATTGCTATAGTTGACAATTATTACCTCATCATCATATTTGACTTTTCAACTTAGAAACAAATGTGAAGACGAACAAAACATCATCGTTCTGTTACAAGATTTTATGGGTAACATACAAACATTCATATACGAGCTAGTACGCTTATAAAACAAACCATACTGGTTATGGTCTCAAACTAAACTGGTGTTCTATTAGTTTTAATATCAACAACAATAAAAAAAAACTTCTCCGCCAATAATATAAATACTTAGTTTGTGTTTGGTTGGACTGATTTGAGAAAATTTAATATTCGAAAAGATGAATTTGATTGTGAAGGTTGTTTAGTTGACCTGATTTGGGAGGATGCATCACTAGATATTTACAGGATTGGATCTTCTGAAGAGATTTGATATGATGAAATTGAAAATTACAAAATAGTCCTTGTAAATGAAGTGGAAATTACAAAATATCTTTAATTTTGAAAATTACAAAACACTTCTTATTAATTTTATCACACTAAAATAATTAAAAAATATATAAAGAAAACATAAATTATAAACAAGAAACAATTATTAGCATTAATGTATATTTATTATAATAATATATATATTACATATAAAAAATAAACTTGATTTATACCTAATTCACGGAATAATTGATTTTAACAATTATATATATATATATATATATATATATATATATATATATATATATATTTTTTTTTTTTTTTTTTTTTTTTATAATATATATTATTTTTTTATTTTTTTTTCTTTTTTATTTATTTATAAAATATATAT
>Ga0099824_1010160_pt1 | contig 11255 bp, 5 predicted proteins | sample SiratrowhiteBW_FD_76837 | JGI IMG/M metagenome (GOLD analysis project Ga0099824, IMG submission 76837) | Root nodule microbial communities of legume samples collected from California, USA - Siratro white BW | ecosystem: Host-associated > Plants > Roots > Nodule | place: USA: California... | reverse complement strand
TATAATATAATATATATATATATATATATATATATATATATATATATATATATATATATATATATATATATATATATATATATATATATAGGAAAGTTGCAGGGTTTGAACTGATAGAGTATGTAGTGTAGTGACGTGTAGTCACAAATTGCACATCTGATCAAAGACAGAATCATGGAAGCTGAAAATTAAATTCTCGTCATATCTTGAAAAGACATGATCACGTATTGGATTAGGATACGAGCTCTGGTCATTGGGAGATGCCAGTGGTGTGAGTATCCACCACAAACTACTGTTGGAAATTGACACACCTCTAACATTTTCTACCAATTATTTGTGTGAGAGACCCTTCCACACCATTAATTTATTTGCCTATTTAAGCATCCTCTTCTTCCCAATTCCCCTTCAAACATAACCTCTCCTACATTTTTCTAAGTCCTTGCACTTATTATTGTAGTCTCTAATCTCTAATTTCTCTCTCCTTGTGTGTGGCTTTCTAGGCAAAATGAGCACAAGAAGATGGTCAAGACATGTGAGGGGAAGGAAGAGAAGGGCCAAACTGTGTTTGCCCAATAATGGTGTGAAAGTTAAACCTTCCTTGCAAAAGAAGCTTAGGGAGCTTCAGGGAGCAGTTCCAGGGAGTGAGGGAATGGACATGCAAAATTTGTTCCAGAACATTCAACAATACATACTTCAACTTGAAGCTAAAGTCACAGTCCTAAGGAGCTTGTCCAATTTTTATGGAGTATAGAGAAGGAGACACCAACAACACTCCTATGGTAGACTCCTAAGAACTCAAGCTATTAAAAAAAAAAAAAACTTCATCTGGGAGCTCTAGACAAAGGGTGAAGGTAAGGTTGCTTCTTTCCTTTGGGTGTGGAGGGAGTAATAAGGTTGTATTATATTTAAATTTTATAATAAAATAGGACTACCCTTTCGTTGCTTCTTGTGGCATTTTATTTAAGAGAAAATGTAAAGTAATCTTAATATTTCATATTTTGGTAAAAAAAAAATGTGTTCTTTTAACATATACAGTAAAGAAAATGGGTATTCTTTTTTGAAAGTTAATAAGTTTAAAAGTACAGTGTACTTAAATTCTTGAAGTATGGTTAAGAATGTTTCTTCAAGCGTACTTTTCTTCATTTTTGAATTGGGCTAACGTTAAAGTTAATGCAAAAAAAATCAATGTTTTAAAAAAAACATGTATGGACACCTTCGGCTTATGAATATTTATAGATATCAATTTATAAGTATTTACTTTGTGAGAGAGTATCGACAAACATTACTCATATTTGAAATATGAGGAGCTTGGTAATTATTATTTACAGTGATTTGAACTCCAACTATAAAACAAAAGAAACACTGTGTGACACTTAAATGAAAATCTTTGGCGTGACCTTGGACCATAACCATCAAGGCCAGATCCATCCACATATCATTTCCAGTTTTTGTATTCTTCAAAAACTACATCCCAAGTCCTAACCAACTAACCAGGTGCCAACTCATTCGCACAATGATTCCTTGCTGCTACATTCACTCATAGAAAGTTAGAACATTTAAATTATATATTATGATGTGAAGTTTGCAGAGCGGAAAATTTTTAATTTTCTCAAATGCTAAAACAAATGCGGCTTTTAATATAATGCAAAATATGATAGTATGAAACCAAAGATTGCGATAATGCAAGGATTCACGCACTTAAGGTCACAAATTGAAGAGCGTGTCACATTAATGGGCCACTACCATATCCAACTACTAGAGTACATAGCTAATTATAGTTGCCGGATATAGGATAAATTATTCTTCTATTTTACTAAATTTCTCATGCATTCATATATATATATATTTAAACTTAAATCAATTTACTAAATAAAATAAATCATTGTAAACTTTTACTGTTAATAATAAATATTTGATTTCTTATATAAAGTAAATTAGAAATATAAGATTTAAAGGCTATTTAAACTGTAAGACACATCACATATTTTGTTGATATAATTTGGTCATATTTAAAATTAAATATAAATTAAGATTTACCAGATTAAAATAACTTTATGGTTAAGAATGTTATCTTACATTTGATATAATGTATTGGACTAAAAATTGAAATTAATCCAAGTTAAGTAATAGTATTTGAAAGGAATGAAAAAATAATATTAAATCAGGTAATTAATGTATTTGAATTGTTGAACAGAGTTCATTTAATTAGCACCAAAATTTTAGTACAAATACTAAGTACCCTACAGAGACATCTTTTTAGCCTAATTTTTTGAGTCTTGAATTGGAAGATATCGTTATCTTATCCTAAAGTTTTTACTATAAAAAGGGAATAAAGGTTGATCCCAACATTCATTGGATGTAGAAAGACATGCCCGCCCTCGGTTATTGTGCTGCCATGTGTTGATTTTATGTATATAGAATTCATCAGATAGATGCTTTGTTTATCCCAAATATAGTTAATTAATAAACAATTACACTAAATGGGATCTTTGCTTGACCATGTCTTGGAGGGTGCATTTTGATAAAGTGTCTCAGAAGGGACCAAACCCTTGATTCAAGGCCATAATCATGGATTGAACAATTTATTAAAGACGTGAATATAATGCTGGCAATCAAATGAAACACACTTTAAGTCCAGTTTCTGTCTGTAAAGTTGGCACATTAATAAACAAAAACTCACACCTCTGTGACCATGTTGCTATGCACGTATGTATAGTCCTATCAAATTCAATTCACTGGCACATACATGACCTTCATGAAATCGTGATGCAATTCATCTTTGTCTTCTCCATTGGTGGCTTAAGTGACCAAACAGCAATCTTTTCACTTGGATTTTACCAAAGGAAAAGTTCATCATTTGGGCATTTTGATCTGATGGTGTTCTTACTGTGTATTATAAAATTACTTGTTTAAGAACTCGTTCTTTCAGAGCCACTCTTTTTCTAGAAAAAGAACTTGGTTTAAAAAATGAATTGTACTCAAATTTTTTGTCTAAATTTTAGACTGGTCTCTTATTTTGTTGTTTCATATAGAAAATAATTTGAATTTGAATATAAGAAATTTTATTAGAAAGATATATACGCAGGACAATTCAAGATAATATACTGGCATTATTGAAAATTTAAACAGCAAAGCTATATTTAAAAACGTTATTTATATATTTATTCCGCTTAATCTCCCTTTCAATAGAAAAAAAAATCAATCTTTCTGATTAGTAGAGTTTATCGCTGTTGGGTTGTGAATTCTAACGGGTGTAATTTACTATTTTAAAAGTTAAATGAAATTAAAATCTTAAAATAGTGACAACTTTATTTTGTTTGATTTTTTTTTTCAATTTTCACAGCATTAGATACATAATTATTGAAAAACAAATTGGGCTAATGGACTTATATATCTAAAGCTTTGTTTGCTTTCATTCATTTGGAGAGTAGATTTGAGAAGGTAGATTTGAAATAATTGGAGTAAATTGTGTGTGGATGATAAAGTTGTATGGATTAATGGATAAATGGTAAGATTTTAAGAGATTGATAGGAATGTTTAAAATAATTTGATAGATGTTATATATTTTAAGAGATTTGATAAGAATGTTTGGAATTATTTGATAGATGTTATATATTTTTTTAATTGATAGATATGTGAAATTACTAATTGACCTTTGTAGAATAATTGATTGATCTATATGTCACATGGCGCAGAATACCCACTTATAAGGGGTGTTTCATAACTTTCAATTACATCCTTGCAAATCTCTTATGGAATATCCTATCCTGCAAATCTTTATCAATCCATATTTGCAAATTAGTGCATACGAAGTTTAAGCTAAAGTGATGAATGTGTATAATAATTAATAAATATCTTTTATCCATTTTATTAAACAAAAGAAAAATAAAAACTATTGAAGAAGATAAAATGAAAGATGTTACGATCAAAATTATTAATAAAATTGACCAACATTGATAATTTTGAATTAATAATTTAAATATAGAAAATAAAAATTCTTTACAAAATCTAATAAAATTTCTCTCATTGGAAAATTTATTCTTAGTTAAGAAAAGGCATATAACATAACGTTATAAGCTCATTAAATTAATTAGACTTATCAAAACTATTAATTTAACTTAATATTAACTAATTTCAATGATGTGTTTAGATTTGATGATAGATATAAGGAGTGGGAAAAAAGAATTTGAAATAAAAGTAAGTCAAAAGCATGTGTATTTGTATCACGAGCAAGATGATTAGAAATAATAAGAAAGTTTATGAAAATTATAAGAGATGTAATTAAGATGGTTTATAAAATATATTTTTATTATAATTTTTAGTTTTATTATTATTATTTTATTATAATTATAATTTTTATTTATTATTTTATTATTTTTACTTTTAACAATAATATTATTAATATTTATTTTAATAATTGTCTTATTTTTATTATTATTTTATAAACTTTTATTAATATTTTTTTATTTTTATCAATATTTTAAATTTTATTAAATTTATTATTATTTTATTGTATTTACACTAAAATCTTGTCGTACAAAAGAATCTATCAATTCGTTTTTTTTTTTCGTGATCAATTAATTTTTTATTTCTTGATATTTATACTTTCAATACTTATTTTTCTTTCTTATCTTTTCACTAATCCAAATACATCGTAAAAATCATTTTTTTTGTGTATTATAAAAGATAAGTGAAGATCAACAAACTTAATAAGAAATAAAACTCACAAACTTAATGTCTTAAGGTTTTGAGTTGAAGGTGGTGTCATTCTCTTATATGGTTTAACTCATTTCTCATTCTTGTGTGTCTCTCCAAAGTTTCCCCATTAGATTTTCTCAACAAGTGGTATCACAGTCGATGATGCCTGAGTCTAAGTTTCAGACAAATTTGTCCCGTATAAGTGTGTTTATGCTCAAGGGAGGTGATGTCATTTTTTTATATGATTTGACTCATTTCTTATTATTGTTTGTCTCCCAAAAATTTCCCTTCTCGAATTTTTCCAATAATTTCTATATTATATGAACTTTAGGAGGGAGATAAAAGAAAGTTTTGATTTTATAACCCAAAAATCATTATTTTCTCTTTCAAATAAACAAACTTAAATATTACTATAAAGTATGCTATAAAGTATGTTGGGTGCTATTAGAGTATCAAAGTAATTTTATTGTGCCCTACACAGTTTAGAACAAAAAGAAAGATAATTTGATGGTTGAATTGGTTTCTTTTTTAAAAATTTATTATATTCTATAATATATTCAAAAATATCTTAAAGATTGAAAAAATATATAACTTTTGAAATTATGTGCTCCAAAAGATTAAAAAAAAACATAATATTAATATTACTAAATACTCTTAAAAGACTGATATACTTTTAACATATATTTTATACACATTTAATCCCCTTAAATACTCATGACAATATTATTCAACAATTAACTTGAATTTTTTTAGTGTAAAGACAAGTTTGTAGAAAGTGACCTAATTGAGAATCTCAATAATGGAAGGAAAGGGAGAGACAATGGTGAAACGTGACACCGTAGACACAAATGGGGGAAATCCCCTTGAACTCGAGGGAACAAGTGAGAAAGATGCAATTGAACCAAATGCACTTGAGGAGGAAGAGAAATAAACCACAAGAATGTCGAAAACAATAAGAAATGGAGCATATTTGTTCTTGGTAACATGTGGTGCTTCACCTTCCTCACCAAGACTGAATGGAATTTCTTCCAAAATTTGTCAAAGGTTTGTTTTCCGAAGTCTTTAACATTCTCGTGTTGTTATGCATGCTATTATAACAGAATAAATGATCGTCTTTTACATGTTTAGTATTGGGTTGCTTGGAGTATGTTGTAGATCCTGTTTCAGGTACAACAGATCTTTTTCGTTTGTTTCTCATTGGTTGAGCCTCATGGTATTGGTTTGCAGTAGCTATTCTTGAAATTAATGTTGTTTGCTACATCTTTTTCTTGTCATCATAAGAAAAATTTAAATTATTAACAAAAAAATTACTGATAAAATTTTATATATCGATAAAATATTATTATTAATCAATTTTATCAACAAAAAATTTATTATTATTTTATTGATAAAATTTATTGTCAAATTATCAAATTAAACTCGTTAGAAAATTAACAGATAATTTACGGACGAATTTAATTCGTTGATAATACTTAACTTATTAATAATAATGATAATATTGATAATAATAATATTAATTATTATTATTATTATTATTATAATAAATATAATGATAATAGTAATATAATAAAAAAAATCTAATTTGATAGTTGTGGTTTCTATTAATACCGAGAGATAATATCCCTGTTATAATGGTATGAATAGTAAATTTGTTTTCTTATTATGAACCAACTTGATTAAGAGATTATGTATTTAGAGAGCATATTAGGAAACGATCGAAGCTTTTATTTTAATTCCTAAAGATTACAAAAACTCTTGTTACCTTTTTAGATTTTTTTTTAATTTGTCGACAATACTTTTATTTTTTAAAATATATATTTGAACAAACTTTCAAAGTTTATTTTACATTTCTTAACATATTTAAAATATAAATTAATCATTACGTATTGATAAATATATATTACTAATTTAATTTTAAAAATATTTGCATGACACTAATTCTCGCTGGAGATAGATAAAATAGCATAAAAATAAAAATAAATATTAATTTTATCGTAAGTTCAAAATATCAATAGGTTGTGGTTATAAAGATGATAATATAAACTGATATATCGACTTGTAATGCAAAATGCCGATGGATGAACATTTCAACTTGCTACCCCCGCCCTCCTACGCATAATTTTTTTGCAAATACTTTTTTTTTTGTGTATGATTGTTTGTGTATATATGAATATTATTTATAATTATTCTATGAATATAAAAAAATAACAAAAAAATATTATAATTGTACCAAACAATTTATTAGAGAAGAGTAGATAATTATTATATTTTATTTTCTAATATTCTGAATTTTAATTTTTTGTACCGAAAATATTTTTTTATTTCCGAAAATGATTTTTTTTTATAATCTTCCTTATTGATCTATAGGGTATACGTAACATCTCATATTTTTAGCTTTATTTTTCTTAAATATTATAGCTTAAATTTATTCCATCCTAGTTCGAATTCATTTGAATTTTGATATACTATATCAAATTATTAAATAGATATAGATATTAATTTATGCATATAGAAGATGCCTAAGTTAAGAGAATCTGAATGGTAGAAATTTGTTGGCCCAGTCTTTAATTTGATTTGTGCAATGCGAATAAGTTGGTGGTGCAGCACTCACTTCCCAGTTGCAGTTGGAAAATGGATAACCGAAAATCACGGACCCTCGCTGGACCACTTAGACTATACCTCGGTCTCTTTACTCTCCCATAAATCTAGCTCATCATAATATTTTTCATCAATTCTTAACCAAAAAGCGCGCAAACACATTTTTCCCTAGTTTTTTTTTTTTTTTTAATAAGACAATGTTAATAGGTTTTATACATTTCAACAAAAAAAATATAAAAATTTGAAAATGATATTACCTAATCTAGTCCGTTTCTAAATTATGATAAGTTTCTAAAACAAAAATTAAATGATAATACTTATAAATAAACAATAATTATGTTTTATCTTTAAAAGTTAAACATTACAAAAGGTTTATAATAACTTAGGTACCTAGTTAACTAACAGATTTTAGATTTTTTAAATAAATAAAAAAAAGTTTAATAGATACTTACAAGGGGTGCACGTGATGAGCAACGCACATGTGTCCCCAAATACTCACTTTTTTTTTTCGAATACGGAAAATGACATGGGAAAGTTACAGGCCTCAAATTAGCTAGTAAAGTATGAGTCCGAAATAATTTCAAATTTGCCGTAGAAAAATTGCAGACAGTCAATAAAAATTATTGTTATTCAGATTTTTACTGTAATTTTAAAAAGTTAATAAATTTATTTACTTCTTTATAACTTCTATTTTTTAATTAACTTTTTATTTATGTGACTTATGTGACTTCACATTATCACGATCATTCATGACTATTTTGTCACGAGTTAATCTTTTAAAATTCTCAACCAACTCTTCATAATATTCAGTTAGATGTATTTTTTATTTTTTGCAATGAATGTCCTTTGATTGAGGCCAAACATCCATAACTCGTCACTTACATCACAAATAGATTTTGACAAAATATTTCAAATATCTAGGGTAATGGGTAAATAAATATACTCTTTTTATGATTTCTAGTTTCAAAGACATCAACAACCATATTTTTACTCTTTGGTTTTTAACATATAGTTCTTTATATGACTTTTTTTTTTTTTTTTTATTGGAGGCTTCACCTTCTCTCAAATATAGCATAATTCTTTCCTCTCTGTGGTGATATGTATCTCTATTAGTTATGACCATATATTATAGTTGGATTTATTTACGATGATGCTTATATTAAAGACACCTTAATATTAAGCAACTGCCGGAATTTATTTATCTGTTATCTCTCTAACTAAGTTTTCCAAAAATTAAAGAGAAAAAAAAATCCTAAATTCTATTACCAAGTTGAAAAATAATTCATTCCATACTTTTTTTTTTAATTTATATTGTATATAGGTATATTGTTCTTATAGTATTTTACTCCTACAAAAGGAGTTAAATAAAGAAGTTTATAAATCTAGAATATATTAAAAATGATAGTTTTATAAAATATTTTCAACAAAAGTATAATTTAATCAATTAAATATTTCCATTTTAATATATGGTTGTCATGATTTAAACTTAGTTTTTTTATAATATAACTAATTCTTATCACAAAGCTACATATATTTTTTAATGTGTTGCAATATATATATACTTTATGTTTTTTATAAAAATGTGAAATATTTTTATAAGATCATATACATAATTTAATTGTTAAATCATTGTCATAGATGTTGATAAAGTCATGTTAAAAGTATGAAAGTTATAAGATTTCAAATTTATCAATATAAAAATATACTAAAATTGATTAGAGTTAGTGATAATCACAAAACTAAAGTGAAGTTGACTTTGGAATTTTTAATATTTGTTAGGATTAATTCTTTAGTATGACATATTATTTATAGTTTACTCTTTCACTAAAATATTACAATAAAAATATATGTGCATTATTAAAGTTATTGAACAATTAAAAGATATTTAATTTTTCAAAAGATAAAAAAAATGCAGTTGAAAATGGAAGAAAAAAATATTGTTAAAATGTAAATAGAACCTAAGTTATGCGAAAAACATAGTAATGGTAGAAGGAAACAATTTGATAAAAATGTTGAGAAAGAAACTATAAAATCTTCTCCATCATTTATTTTTATTTTTTTACTTTTTATACGTGCATACATCAATTATTATTTTTTTACAGTTTGAATAACTTAAAATATATAATATTTTTTTTACTTTTAAATTTAATGTTAAAAATTATGGTCATTAAATAGTATAATTAAAAAAATACTTAAAACTTAATTTTTTTTAATATAAAATAAATTCTTCCATATTGATAAATTGAATTTATCTTTTAAAATTAAATAAAAAGAGAATATATTATTTCAAAAAATATATAGCTTATATAATAATATTAATGATTCTACAATCCGTTTCTCCAATGAAAAGGAGTTTTTCAAAGTTAAATTCAGAAAAACTTAAGATCAACTATGTTTCAAAAATATGGATTGGTCTTATTGTGTATAAAAAAGGAAATATCAAATAAAAATTAATAAAACTTCAAAAAATAAATTTTAAATGAAATTATAATAATTTATTTTATTAGTAAAATATGTTCATTCTTTGTATAAATAATTTACATGCATAAACTTTATATACATTCAATGATCTAGCGACCGAAAGAATCTGTCTAATGTAAATTGTAGAAGAGCATTGCTAGGTCATTCAATTAAAATATTTCAGTTACTACTTTTGGTCGTAGTGAATGAAAAAAACATGACGTAATTTTTTCTAAAATGTCCGAAATTTTAAATTAAAATAAATAAGTAGTTTACAATTAAAATAATTTTTTATGAGTATTAGCGTAAATGTCTTGCTCCTTCGTCCTCTTTTGTTGGAATGATGTTTTAGACAATTAAATATCAAAATTGTCTTTCTTCATGAATTTTTATCCACTGATGTGTACATCCATAACACAATTGCCTGGTATCAAAGACTAGAGATTTCCCATCCATGTCTGCAAGTTGCACCAAACCATCTATTGGTTCAAAAAGATTCTCAGGCTTGGTTTTCTCGATAATATGTTTAAAAATTGATAATTCCTTTCTTAAACCAACTTACTAGATACTTTAGTAACCTAGTTTTATTAATGAGAATGCTTAAAGTGAGTTTAACCATAAATCTCAATAATTTTATTCAAATTCCTATCCATGCACGTGAGATAAAATAATAATATTTATTATTAATTAAAAACTTGAAGGCATTTATTTCTTAAAGTAACAAAACATTTTTAGAATATATAAATATATAAAAGAAGCTCTCAATCACAAGGGTTCACTGTGTTATGTGGGCTGAGATGTATAACTCCTAACTAAAAATAAAAATGAATTTTAAATATAGATGCACATAAACTTAGGGAGAAATTCCCGTAACGGTGTAATTTCAGTATGGATATTTTCTTGATAAAAAAAAAAAATTGCTATAATGAGTAAATAGTGTTTAGGTAACATGATTTTATCAAGAAGAAATTATTCTGTTGCGTGCTTTTAGATTTTAGTTTCGAATAAATGAAATTATTATGAGAGCAAACTAGAGTTCAGTATAAATTAATGTTGAAATTATACCTTTAATTTAATTGACGTTATTGATTTATCTTAATTGAAAGTGTGAGTCACACCCACGATTTCAATGTATTTATTATTAGATATTTGTAAAAAACAAAGGGGTAACTTATAATGAATTAAAGTTATGATTTAATACCCCCAAGTCAAATTTATTTTTGTTTTGATAAAGTTGGATCATAGATGTTGAACTTTTTTAGTAAAATTCACAATTTCAACTTTCTTTAGTTTTTTAGCAATAATTTTTTAAAATATAGACTATATTATTAAATATTTAAACATAATTGAATATTTTAAATTAAATATTTAAATATATATATATATATATATATATATATTTAATTAATAATAACAATAATAAAAATATTAATTATAGTTATTTGCTTTATCAAACATCTATAATCTTCTTTCTCTATAAAAGTGTTCATATCAATAAT
>Ga0099824_1010158_pt1:0-7500 | contig 11257 bp, 8 predicted proteins | sample SiratrowhiteBW_FD_76837 | JGI IMG/M metagenome (GOLD analysis project Ga0099824, IMG submission 76837) | Root nodule microbial communities of legume samples collected from California, USA - Siratro white BW | ecosystem: Host-associated > Plants > Roots > Nodule | place: USA: California... | reverse complement strand
ATTTTTCTATATGTTGATGAAAAACAAAAAACTCAATATATACAAATAATATATCATTTTAAATATAGTTAAATAAAGAAAAATATTACAACTTGATATTGTTATAAAATAAAAAATAAATAAAATTGATAATAATTTGATTCTTGTTATAAAAACAAAATCAAATAATTATTATTTCTTTTTTTTTAAGAATTTGATTTTGTCAAAATCACATAATTGATAAAAATCTTTTATTCATATATTTTAAAACTTAATAACTATGTTTACTCTGTACGTTAGAAAAAATTAATAAAATTATTGTATTTAGCAGAAATTGTTGCTGAAGTGTCTCAGGATAATAACTTGAAGCGTGGTCATATAGAGGAGGAAGGTCTTAATCAGGTATGTTTCTACATTTGTTTTACATCAATCACATTTTTGACAGCTGATATTGATTTCTAGGCTTGAATATTTTGGTAACAAAGGAGATACAGAAGAAAATAAATATGGTAAAATTAATATTGGATTCGAAGGAAGATGGAGAAATAACAGTATCAGCATATGACACTGCATGGGTTGCTCTAGTGAAAAATGTTGGGGACACGAATTCTCCTCAGTTCCCTTCCTGTCTTGAATGGATTGCAAATAATCAGCTGCATGACGGTTCCTGGGGAGACGCTGAATTATTCATTGCCCATGATCGTATTCTTAACACCTTAGCTTGTGTGATTGCATTAAGATCATGGAACATGCACCCTCAAAAGTGTGAGAAGGGTAATTTTACATTCATCAACTTCATTATTGCTTTAAGAAAGTTCCTTCAAACTATTTCACTGTTAATTTAGAAAGAGTAAAAAGGTGAGGGAAATTTGTAGAAATGCTAAAGAACTAGTTTTTAATATATATTCTGATTTCCACATTATCATACATATGAATTCATGTGTAACAGGAATGAAGTTTTTTAGAGATAATCTGTACAAGCTTCAGGATGAAAATCCAGAACATATGCCAATCGGGTTTGAAGTTACTTTCCCTTCTCTTCTCGATTTAGCTAGAAGTTTGGATGTTGAAGTGCCAGATAACTCTCCTATCTTGAAAAACATCCTTGCCATGAGAGACGTGAAGCTTAATAAGTATAAATCAATTCTTCTGACCTTTTCTTATGCATTTTTTTTTCCTGGTTTTTAGTTGTATATATAGTAGCATAATAGTAGTTATTTTATTGTTAGTGGACTCTAATATTTTACTTGCATACGTGTGTGGTGCTTGTTGGATAGAATACCGAGAGAGATTCTGCACGAAGTACCTACAACACTGCTCCATAGTTTGGAGGGAATGCAAAATTTAGACTGGAAACAGCTACTGAAGTTGCAGTGCCAAAATGGCTCATTCTTATTCTCTCCATCCTCCACAGCTTATGCTCTCATACAAACTAAGGATGAAAGTGCTCACAAATACCTTCATAAAACACTCCAGAAGTTCAATGGGGGAGGTAAAATTTTCTTCTTTACTTCTAATTTTATTACACTATCTAGATATACAAATACTGTCAGTAAAAATAATTATGAACAGAAAGTTTTCATTTAGTTTAACACAGTATTTTCCAATTGAATTGGTGTGATGACTTATAAGTAGATTGAATTAACTTCAAAGACAAATAAATAATTTATTACCATTTTCACGCATGTGTGTCTATGTGTGTATATATATATTATTCAAAAATGTAATCATCTAATTTAGATGATTTTTAAGTTATAATTTATTTAGATGTTTCCTTCTTTTTTCCTCTAATTAAAAATACCTACTTAATAAGAAATATAACAATCAAAGTTATGTTATTTTTTAATAGAGAATTTTTATTAAGACATCTTTATTAGTTAGATTGACAAGAAAAAGAATAGAAAAAATAGCTTGTTAAATCTAATATTGGTTTGTTTTACATTCAGTTCCTAATGTCTACCCAGTGGATTTGTTTGAACACACATGGATCGTTGATAGACTTGATCGTCTTGGAATTTCAAGATATTTTCAGTCAGAGATCAGAGACTGCGTGACATACGTTTCAAGGTATGTGAGATGTTATGAATACCAGTATAATTAAGAAATTAAAAAGTAAATGGCATTTTAAAATCGTGATATATTAAATATTTTGATATATAATAATAATATTTAATTACTTATTTTATTCTTATAAAAAACTTATTTTTATTAGAATAAATAGGATAAATGTGAGAGAGAGAAAAAAAAAAAAAAATAAGGAGCTTGCTTTTCTGTATAGTTAATCACAACACAACTTTTCAGATATTGGACTGAGAAGGGTATTTGCTGGGCAAGGAATTCAGAGGTTCAAGATATAGATGACACAGCAATGGGATTCAGACTACTAAGGTTGCATGGGCACCAAGTTTCAGCCAGTGAGTTATTTGTATACTACAAAACCTAACATATCGCTTAGTTCCTTCATAGTTTCCACCTATCTTTCTTATTGCTTATAGAGAGATATCATTTTCCCAAATTTTGATTCAAATTTTGGTAGGTGTGTTTGAGCACTTTAAGAAAAACGGGAAATTCTTCTGCTTTTCTGGGCAGTCAAACCAAGCTGTTTCAGGGATGTTCAATCTCTATCGAGCATCTCAAGTGCTATTTCAAGGAGAGAAGATTCTTGAGGATGTCAAGAACTTCTCAGCCAAATTTTTAACTGAGAAACGTGAAGCAAATGAGCTCCTAGATAAATGGATCATAACAAAAGATTTACCTGGCGAGGTGTGTTCCAATACCATGTAACTTACCTATAAAAGCTTAAAACAGACAAATCTATACTAGGTACTTTATGTGCATGTGTAAAAACAACAAAAATATCTATATTACGTGGTTAGAAATATTTATTTTATAATAATATGACAATATAAAATAATTGTATATAATTATTTAATCATAAATTATCTTTTTATGATTTTAATAAATTTATTAGACATGTGGATTATGCAATTTTACTTGTGCCCTACAGGTGGGTTATGCTCTGGACGTGCCCTGGTATGCTAGCTTGCCAAGAGTGGAGACAAGATTTTACCTTGAACAATATGGAGGTAGCAGTGATGTTTGGATTGGCAAGACCCTTTATAGGTACCAACCTTGTAATCCTATAACCTATAACAATAGTATTATAATTAAGTATAATATAGACATGGACAGTTTATAATAAAATAATATACAGTCATATTTGTCATGTCCATAAATCATTCTTCTGAATTAAATTCTCGAGACAGTTTAATGCATAAAAAATATAATTGTTCTTGTTCTTGTTCTTCTTTAACAGGATGCCCTTCGTGAACAATGATGTTTATCTCGAGCTTGCAAAATTGGACTACAGCATCTGTCAAGCCTTGCATTGTGCAGAATGGGAAAAAATCCAAAGGTGAGTGTATAATCAACCAGAAAACACTCCATTACATTGTATTGTACTGATTCATTTTACAAATGAATTCCAATATTTGCAATGGCATTGTATATTAGGTGGTACTCGGAAGCAGGACTAGAGAGATTTGGATTGAGCAAACAAAGTCTACTATTTGCTTACTTTATAGCAGCAGCCAGCATATTTGACCCTGAGAGGTCTCCAGAGAGACTTGCATGGGCTAAAACTGCAACATTGCTCGAGACACTTGGGTCCTACATAAAAGATGAACAAACTAGGAATGCTTTTGTAGATTTCTTCAACAACACCATTAACGGACGAAATTTCTCCAACAAGTAACTAAACCTCTGATTCGTTGTCTGTCCCATATATCACCCAATTATTGTGCATGACTATCTGCTATGTGTTTGATTAATTTCGAGTTCCTTATGTGGTGAAAAACTTTGTGCTTGTTAAAAGATAAATATATGTTGAAAAAATAATAATAATGACGTAATAAAAGCTGTGTTGAATGTGTGCTGAAGGAAGTTGAACAAGAACAAGAGAGAGGAAGAACTCCTGGAGATTTTGCTGACAAACCTTGATTACCATGGTCGTGAATTGCCCCATTATTTGAATCAAGCAGTGAGTGGAAACCCTTCGGAACTTTATAAATTTCTATGCACTTCTGAGAAACATTCAAAAAGTTTCACTACAAAATATGTGAAAATGAATTAGTTGGTTTCATACGAATATTAGAAAACGAAAACAAAGTTTAACATCATTACTATAATAAAATGGAATATTAAACAGAAAACACTTTTTTAGATTAACAAATTACTAAATTTCTTGCTAAAACTTAAAGATGCTTCATAAAATGATCAGTGGCAGGGTTGGCTATCAAATTGGCAGAATGAAGGGAACAGCTTGGAAAGAGAAGCTGAGCTGATTGTGCAAATCATAAATGTAATGGCTGGCTATTGGTCTGAAGAACTACAGCTCAATCCACAGTACCAGAGGTTGATCCAAACCACTAATAGAGTCTGTCATGGACTCCGTAATTATCAAAGCAGCAAGGTTAGTAACAAAAGTTACAAATCACTTTTGTATATTTGAATAATGTTATGCTTAGATTGAGTTCCAGACCCGAATTTTCCCACTTTTGTGATCATTGTCAGGCACATGACAGTGGCAGCGGCGAGAGGAGAACCTGCATGACTACCCCTCAAATAGAATCAGACATGCAAGAACTTGTGCAACTGGTGCTAGAAAATTCCTCAGATGGGGTGCACACCAATGTGAAGAATTCGTTCCTCACGGTGGCCAAGGGCTTCTACTACGGAGCATATTGTGACCCAGAGACCATAAACTCTCATATTGAGAAAGTTCTCTTTGAAAGAGTGATGTAAATCAGTAAAAATGTATATAGCAGTGTCACCGTTCATAATGTTATTTTCCCTTTTAGCTCCGTGAGAATAAGTGTGCTGAAACGCCTATCTTGTTGTTTCTATAGCTGAGAATGTAATGAAATCAAAGGGAAAAAGAATCCAGCGTGAAAAAATTTACCACGATGCTGAATTTTCTATTTGATTTTGACACAAATATGGATTCAAAAATGTATGATGAATATAATAAGAGGATTCCATCTCCAAAATTCCTATTCAATTTAAAAGAAATAACCAAGAAAATGTTAGCAACAACCGTCGTCCCGATTCAATACTCCCTTAAGTGAGGTGAAGATGTTTGAAGCAAAAATACCTTGTAGAAAAATGATTAAGTTAACATTACTTAAAGATATATAAAGTTTTGCTTTAACAAGAAAGGAGATATTTGTAACAAAAATGTGTTGTAAAAAAATAAGTTATCATTCCTTAAATAAACATCATCTTTTTGCTTAAGCAAGATAAAAGGTGAGAGTACATTTTAAAAAGTTGTTAATTTATAACGAATCAAACTTTTATTTAAGCGCTAAACGATGATATTTAAGCCAATCAAACTTTTACTTAAGCGCTAAACGATGATATTTAAGCCAATCAAACTTTTACTTAAGCGCTAAATGATGATATTTAAACCAGTATTTAATGATTTATAAGTGATTACTTATAATGAATTAATTAAATTATATTCAAAATTTGTGTAATAGTTAATTTTAAAAAGTGATATTTGTTTATAACATATGTTTACTAAAATATAAGATCTCACATCTATTAGAGATTAAGTCTTTTAATAATTTATAAGTGAGTGTAAACTTTATTTTTAAAATCAGTTTTGTTAGTATTTAAAGTCCAATTCTGAAATGATGGTATCAAAGTCTATCCTAACAAAAATTGTTGGATCTATCCTTATTTAAGTTATGATTTCGTTGCACATTAAACTAAAAATTAATAAGCTTAAGTGACTAATCAATGCTTAAGTGAATATAATGCCATTTTTAATTGTAAGTGACATTGTTTGATACAGTCACTTAAACTTTTAAGTGATTAATCAACATCTAAGTAAACATGATATCACACTATCTAAGTAAACATGATATCACATTTTATTGACAAATTTCATGAATGTGCTTTAAGAATTACATACTTATTACAAGTAACATTGTTTGATGTAGTTGTTTAAGCATCATTTTACTCTTTCCAAGCAACTAAGCTCATGAACACCACTACAAGTGTTAAATATTCATTACATGTTGTAATTCACAGCTTAAATATGTAATAACTCATTCTCTTGCTTAAGATTAATCCTTATATACATAAAGTGAAAACGCATTAGTATAATTGTTTTTTACATGTTACAAATAAATTTTATTATAACATGGTATATTCAAAATAATTTATCAAAAAATATTATTTATGAGCTTGATGACATGAGAATTCACTTTATTATCAATAATTATTTTCTCATCACTTAACTATATAATATTTGACAACAAAATAGGAAAAAATGTTAATAGAAAAAAAAGTTAAAAAAATTAAAAATGCTAAAATTTTGTTTGAGGACCAAAATAGTTTTTCAAAAAACTATAGAGATGAATAAATATATTTATCCATTGAAATTTTTGAAAATTCCATTCAAGTTGGCTCATTCTGTTGGAGTTGTATGAATATGTGATTTCAGTATATGTTAAAATTTTTTTATTTATTGAGAAAATTCTACTTCCTTTTTATCAAATGGTATATTTGATAAAAAAGAAATAAATAAGAAAAATGAAAAAAAATTAACAGAGTAAAAATATATAAAAAAATAAATTATAAATTACAAATCTTTAATTAAAAAAAGTTAGAAAAGCGATAAAAAGAGAGATAAAAATATATAATAGAATTATCAGTCTCACTAATTTTTAACTTTTATTTTCTCCCGCATTAATCTATTTATAATATTTTCATTTGCAGTCATCTCTTTATTTTCTGTCAATCTTTTATATTATTTTATTAAAGATTGCCATAATTTCATTTTATAATAATTATACTAAATTAATGGAAACAGGCATAACGAGAGCACGTGTAAATGAATTTTTATTATATTAAAATAATAGAGTTTAGAAATATATCAAATTTTATAAAAAATAATATTATAATAATATACATTCTATTTATTTTAATAGAAAAAAGTTGTTCAATTATTTATTTTATTGAATAAAAAAATAATTTTTATTTATTAAATTCACACGTTCATATAAATTAATCTTTCTTTCAAATTATTGATTCATAAAATTTAAGTATATTTTATAGGCCAAAATTTTATATTCACTAAAGAGACGAAAAGTGGATTTAAGCCTTCCTTTTATTTAAGAATCCACTCTAATAATAAATTAAGCTGATTAGGTTAACGAGTGGAGAATTAAAAAGATTATTGTTACCTCTTTAGTTCCCTTTTTTTTTTTTTTTTTTTAAAACCAGTTTTTAAAGTGTTTCTTAATTTTTTTATATAAATGTTTTCAATTTTAATATTAAATTTTAATCCTTAAAATTTTTAAGATTAAAATTTATAATAAAAAGAAAAAAAAAAATGAAAAAAAAAAAAAAAAACAATAAAAAAAAGAGTTTAAAAAAAAAAAAAAAAAAAAGGGAACTAAAGAGGTAACAATAATCTTTTTAATTCTCCACTCGTTAACCTAATCAGCTTAATTT
>Ga0099824_1010154_pt1 | contig 11264 bp, 5 predicted proteins | sample SiratrowhiteBW_FD_76837 | JGI IMG/M metagenome (GOLD analysis project Ga0099824, IMG submission 76837) | Root nodule microbial communities of legume samples collected from California, USA - Siratro white BW | ecosystem: Host-associated > Plants > Roots > Nodule | place: USA: California... | reverse complement strand
TATATATATATATATATTGCATATGTATATAATTAATATATAATATAGTCAGATCTAACGGCGTTATATAAGTATGCTTTAAGTTCTAAGACCTAATTTTTTATTTAAACACTTTTAAAAAGTTCAATGCCATGTTTTGATTACAATATAGTTATTTTCTTGTGAAATACTGCTGACAATAGAATATAATATTTTATTGCACATATTTTAAATTAATATCTTCCTATACAAATGAATATTTTCCGTGGAAGGAAATCCATATCAATTGCAAGAATATCCATCGAATATTCCTCCTTGGAAATTTCTTCAATGGCGTGGAGTGAACTCAGAAGTTGCATAATAAAAGTAGCTAGTGTTCACAGTTTTCCTCTGTTTGCCCAGATTTGGTTCAAGTAATTATGTTAAGAAAAATATTTAAATGAAAATTCAGGGCCAACATTCACTATATATTAATTAAAAAAAATTCATTTTTTACGATTTTTTTTTTTTCAAACCTTCTTCATGGAGGATGAGCTTTTAGAAATGTACTTTTGATATTTAAAAAAGTTCATTCAAAAGTCAAAGATAGATGTCCAAAACTTTTCGAAGTCTATAAAGACATTTGTTTTTCTTACTCTTCCATGAGTTCGTCCCTCAATTTATACTTTTGTTTCAAACATCGAAATTTTTTTTTTGTCAAATTATACATTTTAAAATATAAAAATTGTATTTTAAATTATATAATCTAAAATATAGTTTTTTTACTGTAGCTTATAAAATTTAAAATATAATTACGTGTAATTCATAATACAATTATAATTTTTGTAATTAATATAGAAAAATTAAAGAATATAAGATTTATTTAATTTTTCTAAAAGTATAATGATTATTTTATTAAGTCTATAGAAGTACATAAGAAAGTATAGAGGTGGAGGAAGAATGCGTCGTATAAAGAACCTCTAAACTTAGTTCTAGCAAAGAAATGTATAAAAATCACTTTGGAAAAAATAAAGAGTTTGTTTTAAAATGATAAAAAATATTTATTGTATCAAGAAATGAATATAAAAATAAAAGCAAAGTACGTTTTATAAAAAATGAAAAATAAAGTAAAGACTTAAATTTATTTTTTTCTTACAGTTAAGAAATTCACAATTTTGATTCCTACAAAATTTTAATTATACAGTTCATCTTGCATTTTTTTAACATTGAGCAACTTTACTCCACCATTAACATATTATCCCATATTATTATAATTATTAATAATAGAAATAAGTGATGGTAATAATATCAGATATTTATTCCTGAAATATAAGGTTTAACAAGCTGTAACATATTAGCAACGAATGAGAAGTATTCAAGTTAAAAATAATTAAATGTATAATTAAAATTTTATAAAATTTAAAATTGATCTTCCATTGAACTATAACCAAAACTGAATTTAAGTGAAAGATGTGAAGATAGTAGAATTATCATATGGCATTTTAAAGTAGTAGACAAAGACAGTCAATAATAGCAAACAAAGACAATGGCATTATCATGGCTTTTTAAACCTCAATATACACAATGAGATTATTGCAAAAAAAAAAAAAGATTAGTCAATAAAATAGAGAAGAAATAACTGATTTTAATATTATTATGTTATTGTAAGATCCAAGAAGTCCAATTTCAAAAAGAAAAGATGGAAGAAGTCACCAACTACATTGACCTTGTTCCTTTTCCCATTAGTTTTGTATTTGATGACTGATGTCCTACAAGGTGCCCTCAAATTACTGCTGCCATTTGCCATTAATAATAAAATACAACAATATTCAATTAATCTAGTGTGGAGATGCATACTGATTTAGATACTTTTATTTATACATAAGAAAACAGCAGATTCCCATCTACTTTTAGCAACAGAAAATATAAAGGTGAGAAATAAATTGGTAATATGACAACACTAATTAAGAAAAATAATGTAATGGTCTTATTTATTCAATTACTATCATGTTATATATAGGTGTAAAATATTCTCTAACTTTGATGATGGCTGTCTCAAAAGATTACTGATCACTTTTAATAAAATTTATTTATTTTACCTTATTTTAAATATTTGAAATTTGTTTTCGGATAACAATTTTGTATGTATAAACTATCTTATTTTTTTAGGTCTGATATTTTTATTTTTATTATTTGTTTCTAATAAGTATTTTCTTAAAAGATAGTTAAAACTGAAAATATTGATAGGCACTAAATGTGACTTCTTCAAATAGAGATATTAACTATAATTCATTATCTGACAAAGGATTAATCCCACAAATAATGTCTTTTTAAAATTAACGACTTAATTTTCTCTTAAAAAAATGCCCTCACCCTAACGTGTTATTTTGAAACCCAAGTAGTTTACAATAAGAGGCAGGTTTTTGCCTCATGCACCACTATTATTAGTAACTGCACTGCAAACTAAGTAAAATAAAAAATATCCTCTCTAAGTGTACCACTCCACCACTGTGTTATACATACATTCTTCACCGTACTTTTTAAAAGGAAAAAAAAATAAGCGAGAGAATTTTGTTTAGGAAAAACTTGTTCCAAAAACTCATTATGTATATGTTTTAAAAAATTTGATCTCAAAATTTGGTTCTAGAATAATTTTCATGTGTTTTAAAAAGTTTGTTTTAAAAAAATATTTTCAAAAATATTTTTCTGAAATGTATCATGTATGTTTTAGAAGATTTTTAGAATAGATAATTCGAAAGTCACTTAAAAAAAAGTAAAATATCATTTTACAAACAATTACGGTGCAGTTAGAAATTCTAGGAGTCCAAGAAGAAAATACCTAAAACTAATTGGGCTACCGCCCTCTCCTTAACTGATGGGTCAAACCTGGGTTTTCAAAATCGATTTTGAGCAGAATTATTCCATATATGTTTCCATACATCGAACTCTAGCCAATAAAATAAGGATATTATTAATTTAAATTTGATTAAGTTTATAATACACTTTAACCAATTCAAATTCATAAAATATATGTTCTACTTTCTCACTTTCTCTCTTTACACTACTCTTAGCTGACAGCATTATGTGTAAAAAGAGAAACTGAATACTCTTTGGGAGGAGTGTTATTAATGTTTCCCTCTCAATACCTTTAGATACTAAATTTATTAGTTAAAAATTGTATTATAGGTAGCTCAATATAAAATCCTAGACATACATTCATGTGACAGAAAACTGACTATAACAATATAATTATTAGAACAGATTGAAGAAGTTACGTACAAATAATTTGTTGTGTAGGTTGACACATTAATCTATGAGATTCTCATTTGCTATTGACTATTATATATGCACACACACGTGACTTTTTATGCCTACAAAGCTTATGAATTGTTTATTAAACCATGAAACCTTGTGCAAGAACCTTCCTTCTTATCCAATGGGCATACAAATGAACAATGTTACTTGAATAGTTGGAGGTTAGGCACAAGGCATTAGTGATTGCCATGTAATTCCAATGGAGGGTAGGAAATAGAAACCCTAGCTGCTAGCTAGCTGCATTGGCTCATTGACGATGGATAAGAGCAAATGTGAAATCCTTTGGATTAGGTAAACTACTACACGTGGAAAACTACATGAGTCACACTCAAGAATGGTAGATAAAGTAAGTAAATACGTATATAATCCATATAATTATTTGTGCAATCGTGGCCACATTATATGTTCTTGACTAGTCTTCGTTATATATTGTCAGAATGCTTGATGAAACCAGCAAGTTATGAACTATGTTGCCAACACGTGTCTTAGAATGTTGGAGAGGAAAGAGTGATAAGCACATATCTTTATCTGAAATAATGATAAATTCTAAAATAATTCCAGGTGGTTCAACTTAATCAAATTATATGTTACATGGTTTAATTCTATTACCAAGATTATCATAGTAATGATTTGTGTTTTTTTATTAAGTAATTTCAATCTAAATTATGGTAATTTTATTCGAGGTTTCATTACAATAAGGAATGTTACTAAATTATAATATATAGGTAGGTTAAACTTTATTTTATTAAACTGATTTTTATTATTGAGTTAAATTTAAAATTTATTTTATAACACGTGTTAGCCTGGTGGACTCATTATATATGAAAGATTTCTTTTGCAAACCTTTCATTCAAGTTTGCTTTTACTATTTTGACATCATTTCTTAATTTTTTTTTTTATCTAGGTTTACAGAAAAAAAAAAAAATGTCCTCTAATACCATATAAACCTAATGAATAGATTCTCCTATCTTTTCTAACCATATTATGATGAGTCTAATTATATTGTACTTTTACTACTAAGTCATTTGTCAGTCTTATATTTTCAAAAGTCATTTGTCACTCTTATATTCTCAAGTAACTTACTAACAATTTTTAAAGATTTTATCAAATAGTATGTAACACACCAATCCATTAGTATATTAGTTCAGTGGTTGATAATTCATCTGCTTATCTTTATTAATCACGTTCTATTGCTCCATAGGTTATTGACTTTGGTGCACTTGATCACATATGATCATTTTATTTTCTCTTCCTTATAAAGAATAAGGAAAAACTTTTCTACAAAGTGAATATGTCTTGAGGTATATAGTTTTTTAGTTTTAAAATTGTAACACAAATAAACACTTTGAGATGAACTGTAACCTAAGAAGACGCATGGTTGGGATTTTGGAAGAAGTTTATTATGAACGTATGAGACCAACCATGGAAAACAAAGATACCCGAAGATACATAACTTAGAGTAATTTGATGGGGAGTGAAATAAGGACTCGAGAGGTAACTTCATATTTAAACCAGGTGTGGGCATGCGATTTATAAGATAAGTTGTAGTTTTAAGAGCATAAGACCAAAATGAGATTATTAAGGACACATGGTGGAGAAGACAACGAGCAGTTTCAACCAAATGACGATGTTTTCTTTCAGAAAGCCCATTGTGTTATGGGGTATAAGGGGGGTTGTTAAGTGTGTTATTTCATGAGTTTGAAAGAAAGGCCTCAATTTAATATATTCACCACCATTGTTTGAGTAAAAAGTTTTAACTTTTGTATTTAATTTATTTTCAACAAGTGATTTGAAAATTGGAAAAATATGAGAAACATCATATTTATGTTTAATCGGATAAAGCCACACATATTTTGTAAAATGATCAATAAAAATGACCATTTACTGAAGATGAAGGTGCAGGACCCCATACATATGAATAAATCAATTCTAAGGCTTGACTGCTAGACAAAGTGGATCTAGAAGAAGGCAATTTGTACTTTTATTCGCTAAATAATTTGAACATTGAACAAGTGATGAATAAAATGGAATGACATTGGCCTTAAGTGCATGATGAAGGATGCGAGAAGCGGGATGTCCTAAGCGACTATTCCAGGTGGAAAGAGAGGTGTGACAGTGGATATGATGGGATTGAGGATGAGAAGGTAGGCAAGAAATCTTGTACACATTGTTTTCATTCTTTCCACATAGTAGGATCGCACCCGTGCTCAAATCTTTGACCTGAAAATGTCGTGGGAAAAATTCAATAGATACAAAGTTGCTTTGACATAATTGGGAAACAGAAAGAAGATTTTGAGATATGTTAGGAACATAAAGAACATTATTTAAGTGAAGCAGGGAGGAGGAAGTGGAAATAGAAGTTGAACCACTATGAGTGATGGTAAGTCTCTTACCATTTGCAACCACAAGTTTATCATTACCAGTATAATCATAGGCTAAAGTGAGATTAACAAGATCCCTAGTGACATGGTGAGATGCACCAGAATCCAAAAGCCACGATGTTTCCTTATTAACCATATTTGCTTGTCGACGAGAATGATTAGAAGGATAACCATGTAATTTATAGTAAGTCTTAGCACTGTGACCACAATGATCACAATATTGACAAATAAGGGGAGACCTAGAGGAAGAGTTACGTGGATGAGAACTATAAAGGTTGCCTCGAGCAGGAGATACTCCATTAGGGGATGGTATTGAATGTTTATACTGACCATGAGAGAAAGATGAACGAGAAACATGGTTGGTAATAACAGGGAAGGATGATTGTCTTCGCTTCTCCCATTGAAGGAAAATTTCATAGTCAAAAAGTTTGTCAAAAAGTTCATCAAACAGCAGTGAAGTGTCACGAGTGCGAATTGATGCACAAACCTCACGATAAGCATGGCCAAAACCATTTCGGGCCACAATGACAAGATCAAGATCATCAATAGAATGGCCAATAAGTGTAAGGTCATCAGTTATGGAGCGAATAGAGCACAAATAGTCACAAACATTAGAATCACCTTTGGTGATGGAGGAAAGATGCTCTTTAAGAGACATGATCGTGCGAGACTGATTGGCATAAAACTTGGTCAATCTCGACATTGCATCATCGAATGAGGTAGCAGAGGACATCACAATCTGCACCTCAGGACCACAAGTACCAAATAAAGCTAGAAGGACATAATTATCTTGACGCTTCCAAGTAATAAAAGCAGGATTTTCAACATTTGTGTCACTAGTTCCAATTGTTGTTGGAGGACATGAAAGGGTGCCAGAAATATAGCCAAGTAAATTATTTGCAGTCAACAAAAGAGTAACTTGCTTGTACCAGGTGAGGTAATTTGAGAGAGATAGTTTAATGGGTAGTTGAGTTGTTGTGACAAGTTCCACAAAAGAGTAAGCGGAAGGAATAGTGATAGCCATTAATAGGATTGAAAATGGCTAGTTAAGCTTATAGCTCGGATACCATATAAAGAAATATAATTTTATATATTGAGCATATATCTCATACAAATATATATATATATATATATATATATATATTAGAAGGATTTGTTCCTGAATAATTATAACGGAAAGATACACAAAGATATGTACATCGTGACAAATAATTACGGAATAATATAAGCTATAATTAAAAGATAACATAAGCTATAATTAACGGAGTGTTATTATGTATACGCATGATCTGCGAGTGATTATTTCTAATTAATGCAGAGAGTCTACATTCCTTTACTAGATGTTAGAGTAAAAGAACAACACCCTGTAATTTTGAGTAAGTTTTAAAAATGACAGCATAAAATATGATCATGTTTCGTCTGTAAGATGATATTTTAGTTCAAGAACAGATCATGCAAGACACAAGTGTTTTGTCTGACTGGGATATAACATTTTGTAGTCTTTTCTATGTCTGACAAAGCATGAACATGCTCAGACTATAAGTGCATAAAAATAAGTTAACCTCGTACTATACATATAAATGTTTATTCTATGTTGCAAGGAATCTCCATTACTTTTTGTCTTCCAAAGAGATTTGTTAGCGAAGGACAACTCATACTAGAAAATCTTTTGGATAAAGAACTAAACATGTTTTTCTTCAATAAATCACTTAGTCGTGCAATGTCAACTTTGAAATTATTATCTATTTCATAGGACACTGTACTTTAGACAAATACAAGGAAAGACACACTGTCCAACAAGAGATAAGTACATTTAACTATCGACATATTGCATAAAGAAGAAAAGAGCATTTATTATTGCATGGAGTGCATTTAATGCATCTTTTAATATCAAGATCATCAAAAGAAAGAAAGACATTCAAAAAGAGCTGAAGTTGCTCAACAACCAGAAACGTCTCACAGCGAGTATTTTCTTCAGAGCATATATAAAGAAACTCAAGAAGAAGAAAGAAAAAGACATTGGTGTATTATGCTGAAACTTTATTGAAATTTATGCCCCCATCAAAAGCTTCATAGAAGAATATTGTTCGTGTTCTATTAGCTAACTAGAATAGAGTATACAAATATCATATATGTCGACAGGTGATAATCCTCTCTAGTGAGCAAATTATGTGATCTGTTGATCACCACTCATACATTTCTTGTAACATGGTCAAGAGTGGTTGTTTGGCACAAAATAATTGGTTGAGTTAGAAATGGTTTGTGAAAGAATACTTTATTGAGCCAAGAGTGACTTGTGAAAAAATACTTGGTTAAAATAGGAGTGGCTTGTACAAGAATACTTGTTAAGCCAAAAGTGTCTTATGAAGAGAATACTCAAGAGGTTAGTCAGGAGTGGCTAAAGGTCCAAACAATACTCAAGGAGATAGTCAGGTGTGGCAATGAGGCCAAAAAGTACTCTTATTGTACATCGGAGCATCAGTCTGCTTAGTGGAACTCTATCTGTTGATTGAGAAATAGATATAGTCTACATGGTCAAATGAACTAGTATAAGAATACCTTGTGCATTTCTTCTTTTCCTTTATCCCTTTGCATTGCACATCATTATCATCTATACTTGGGAAGAAGAGTCATTATGAGAATACATGTTTTAGCATACTTTAGCCAAGAAAATCAGTTAAACTCAACGTTACAATTTTTGTTCTCTATCAGATACAAAAGCCTCTTTTTGACCATTTTTAGAACAAAACCATGATTGAAATATTTATCATCAGACGATACTTGTGAAAATAAATTAAAACACAATTGAACCCTCAATTTTTGTATTTTTTTCTGTTTTCACAATTGGTATCAGAGCTCAACCTCTATAAAGGATTGAGCACCTAATAATGTCTAGAGGAAAAAGATCCAACACAACAAACATGAATCTTATGAAAATCGAGGGAGCATCTATTACAAGGCCTACAATGTTCTCAAGAGAAGATTATCCATATTTCGCGGGGCAAGATGGAGACGTACAACAGGTCTACTCAGTATTGGTTATGGTATATCATGACAAAAGGAGCTTTAGAGGTTAAGACCCCAATAGAAGATTGGACACAAGTTGAATTCAATCATATGCAACTAAATGACAAAGTCAAGTATGTTCTAACTTATGCTCTATCAAAAGTAGGTATAAAAGATTTGTAGGTTGAACTTAGTCAAAAAGATTCCTTAGAGATCATTTATAAAGAGAACACAGAGGATGAGTTAGACTCAAATTCTGATCTTGAATTAGATCAAAGGAAAAAATTTTAATTCTTTCTCAAATTTCAGTCTCTAATTATTCATGCTCATCATATGATGACGAAGATGAGAGTGATCTCTACTATGAGAAACTTATAGATAGTTGCAACTCAACATCTAGGCAATATTTAAAATTAAGCAAAAATTTTAGAACTTTACTTATTAGCACATCCATGGCATGACAACATTTTCATTCCATAATATAGTGATAAAGCAGCTAAGCGCTACCACTAGTAGAAAAATGACCTTTTACGTCAGTTATATCATAACACTTAGATTTATTATTATTATTATTATTTATATTATTGTTATTATTAATATTACTATTAGTGTTACTCTTAATATTATTATTATTAATAATACTATTTATATTATTATCAACCTTATTATTAATAATATCATTACTATTAACAATAATATAACTATAAATATTAAGAATAATAATACTCATAATATAAATGCAAAGTTTCTCTGATGTAGTAATTATATGTTCTATTTGTATTTAAAGAATCTGTGTTTGATTAATAATAATAATAATAATAATAATAATAATAATAATAATAATAATAATAATAATAATAAACAACTAAAATAATAGCAACAAAATGTTAATAATAAAGATAATAACAATATATGAATTTTTGTGGTAAGTAAATAAAATTTTTTTAGTGTTAAAAAATGATGATCTAAAGAAAAGACAACATTAAACATTGACAGAATATCGAACAAAGTCTATTACAACATACTTAACAACTTGAAAACCGTAATTAAATTGTGACCTAAAATTTAGTTCTCATTTTTTATTTTTTACTTTTAGACTATACTTTTTGATTGTTTCTTAAAGAAAAAAATGTTGTAGTGATATATATATATATATATTATTTTTATTATTTAATTATTATATATAACATTTTTTTATTTTTTAATTATTATTGTCTACACTATAACATAAGAGATATTTTCAAGTATAAAAAACGAAATGTAAAATTTATTTAATTATAAAGACCAATTTAAATTTAATAGATTTTTTAATTGATAAAGTCTTAATGAGTCATCATTCAATGAGAGTAGGAATTTTTGTTCAACGTGGATGTTTGTACGTGGGTTCTTATGGTTTAGAATATATTAATTTCATTTTTTTATTTTTAATTAAAATTTATTATTTTAAAATAAATTATCAGTGGCGAAAAGTAATCTGGCATCACAATACAATTATTTATTATCAATTTTAACCATGGTATAATTTATGTACTCAAAAGCATACATACCTAATATCAATACAAGTCGTTGGTGTTAGTGAAAACACGAAAATCATTTGATATCCACAAACTAATTAAACATTTTATTTCAGTGAAATAAATTTTAAAAAAATAAACCAAAATCATCAGATAATCACACTCCTTTCAAGTTCTTTTTCACTCTTTTTTAGAACAAAAAGCACTATCCTCCAATATTTAAAAGCAAATACAGTAAAAAGTTGCATTATAATCAGTCATGATACTTAACAAATAAGTTTTTGGTACGATCGAACGTGTTTGGGTATTTCAATTTAAGGTGAACAAGTTAGCGAGTGAAGATAAGTTGCCTTTCTCTTTTGGCTATAATGATATTTCAAGAAAAATTTAAAATCAAAATCCAAATATTTTTACACGTTGTTAACAAAGTTCATCCACATATCATTATAAGAAACAATATTATAAGTGTGTACAGATAAAATAAACCTAGCTATCATCGTTTAATGAAAATTGTATTTACGTAAAGTTACGTATAACTATGTATGTTATTACTTATTTTGGTAGATGTATGTGTCAAACTATTATTCTTTATTTTTTTCTTACATCATAGGTGACACCATCACAATGGTCAAGAGCCAAGAGATTGGTGCATGAAAACCCACAACAGTATTGGAGATAGCTCTCGTTCATTTGTGGTCTCGATCGAATAAAGAATCTTTGAAGGATAATTATCACAGTACATTATTGGAGTTATGGACCAAGAAAAAAAGGAATAATAATTTAACAGTTGTGGATAATCATCACCTTTGGTTCATAACATTGACCTGCTTTTTGAATTTATGGCAGTGCAACTTTGTTTGGAAAATTACTTTTAATATTATTGGCATGCATGTGAACATAGGCGTACGTATGGAAATATTTTTAAAATAAATTATTTTAATATTATTTACGCAATCTTATGATAAGTTAATTTTTGTTCTAAAAGGCTGTCATCATTAGAGAAATAATAGTATTTTTATAAGATCCTTTTATTATTAGTAAAATTCATTAAATTGTTTAAGATTTACATATACATATATATATATATATA
>Ga0099824_1010151_pt1 | contig 11266 bp, 6 predicted proteins | sample SiratrowhiteBW_FD_76837 | JGI IMG/M metagenome (GOLD analysis project Ga0099824, IMG submission 76837) | Root nodule microbial communities of legume samples collected from California, USA - Siratro white BW | ecosystem: Host-associated > Plants > Roots > Nodule | place: USA: California... | reverse complement strand
TTTAAACACTTCTCATACACAATCTACCATATAACATATATATATATATATATATATATATATATATATATAAAAGCAGTTATTTCTCTTTTTTTTAGTTGTCCATATTCAACCCGAAGAGGAAGTTAGTGAAATCAATTGTGAAAACAGAAGCGTATTGCAAAATATTTAGAAAGGAGAAACAAACCCTAACCACCAAATCACACCCAGACGAAAATCAGTTGTTTTTCGAACTTGAAGCCAATGTGGGTTGTTATCTTCCTTCAAATCCGTTTCTTCTACATATCGAACGTGGGCTATTTTCGAACGTTGGAAGCAAGTAGCAAGTTGTTTATCCTCCGATCTAAATGACCATTTTCAAACATTGAGCCTGCAATATAGACGTTGAGGGCAGCTGCTTCACGTGAATGGTGGAGGTCGTTTTCTTCACTTCTCCTTTCCTCTCGCCCCTCATCCTCTATAAATAGAGGATCTCCCTACTCTGAAAATCACACCAAGAGCTCTTCATCTTCTCTTCTTCTCTTTTTCACATATTCTCTCTTTCTCTATTTCTTCTCGAAATATCTTGGGTATTTTTACTCATTAAAGAGAGAGCTTGCTAGTTTTGAAATCCTCAGTTTTTAACTGAGAAGTTCCTATTATATCCTTGGAGACTTGGGCATTTTTCTTGGATAAGTCCTTAAGGACAGTGATTTTTATCACGCCTTCAAAATTTTATTTTATTGTTTTCAGTCGTTTTTTTATAACAATCTTAAGGACTTATGGCTGACGGTGTGGAAAACAACAACAACACTACATCAGAGATGTCAAACAGTGCTTCCGGAACGTCAACCATATTTGCGAAGCCATTATCGGATGTTTCGAAGATTGAAGTTTTCTCAGGTCAAAACTTTCGATGTTGGCAGGAACGCGTGTCTACCCTGTTAGACCTGTACAGAGTTGCCTCTGCACTTACGATGTCCAAACCCAACTCCAGTTGTCCCGCAAAACAAATTGAATATTGGATTCATGCAAATAAGGTATGTCGTCACACCATGCTCAATGCATTATCTAACAATCTTTTCGATGTGTATTGCTCCTACAAGGAGCAAAGGAAATTTGTGATTCTCTTATCCTCAAATACACTGTCGAAGATGTTGTCCGACAAAGATTCGTTATCGAAAATTACTATCGCTGGGAGATGATAGAGGACAAGGATATCAAGATTCAAATCAATGAATATCACAAGCTACTTGAAGACATTAAAGTAGAGAATATTGTTCTACCTGATGAATTTGTTTCGGAACTTCTAATTGAGAAACTTCCGCAGTCTTAGACATACTACAAACAACAGTTGAAGCACAGACATAAACAGATATCACTACCAGACCTCATCACTCACATCATCATTGAAGACACCAACCGAAAGAAGTGTGTTGCTGCAAGGGCTAAGGCCTTATCTGTCAAAGCAAATATAATAGAAGACAAGCCAGCTCCAAAAAGGTATGAGGAAAAACCTGATCACAAGAAAAAGAATAAATTTAATTTTTCCGGTCCTAGTGGACCCAAACCTACATTCAAGAAGAAGGGAAACTGCTTTGTTGTGGAAGGTCAGGTCACTATGCACCTTAGTGCAGACACAGGGTCAAAAACAACAATCCTCCTAAGGCAAATATAGTCGAAGGGGAAGATAGAATTTGTGCGGTCGTTTCACAAGTGAACCTTGTGACAAATGTGAGCAAATGTGAGCAAATGGGTGGTAGACTCTAGGGCTACCAGGCATATCTGTGCAAACAAAAATGCATTTTCCTTCTACTCCAGTGCAGGGGATGGAGAAGAACAAGATTATCTTGGTGATTCTAGAACTATTTCTGTCATAGGAAAAGATAAGCTCACATCTGGGAAGACTAGCTTTAAGTGACGTGCTGCATGTGCCATCAATCAGAGTTAATTTGATCTATGTAGCACTATTGGGAAAGGTAGGAGTCAAAGTGTCATTCAAATATGATAAGATTGTAATGACAAAAAATAATGTGTTTGTGGGAAAGGGATATTGTGATCAAGGTCTTTTTGTACTAAATGTTTCTAAAATTATTAATGAATCTATATCTATGTCTTCTGCTTATATTGTTGACTCTTTATTTGGCATGCTAGACTAAGACACGTAAATTCTTGTATGTTATTAAATTGCAACGACTAGAATTAATTAACATGCATGATAAACAAAGTTAAAAAGTACAAAGAAAGTATGTCATTCTATAGAACGTCAAACTGAGTTGTTAAGTTTAATTCATACCGATCTTGTTGATTTAAAACAAACCATGACTAGAGGTGGTAAAAATTATTTTGTGACTTTCATAGATGATTATTCAAGATATACAAAAGTGTATTTAATATTTAGAAAAGGGAAAACGAACTCTAACCACCAAATCGCGCAATCTTTTCGGCTCATTCTAGAAGCTATGGAACGTGGCATTGGTTGCGATGGAGACGGACGAAAATCAACTGCTTTTCGAACATTGAAGCCAACGTGGGTTGTTATCTTCCTTCAAATCTATTTCTTTTGCATATCAAGCTTTAAACGTTGGTTGTTTTTTGAATGTTGGAAGCAAGCAACAAGTTGTTTCTCCTCTGATCTAAACGATCATTTTCAAACGTTGAGCCTGCAATATAGACGTTGAGGGCAGCTGCTTCGCGTGAGTGGTGGAGGTCGTTTTCTTCACTTCTCCTTTCCTCTCGCCCCCATTCTATAAATAGAGGATCTCTCTACTCCGAAAATCATACCAAGAGCTCCTCATCTTCTCTTTTTCACATATTCCCTCTTTCTCTATTTTTTCTCTAAATATCTTAGGTATTTTTGCTCATTAAAGAGCGAGCGTGCTAGTTCTGAGATCCTCAGTTTTTAACTCTAAATATCTTAGGTATTTTTGCTCATTAAAGAACGAGCGTGCTATGTCTGAGATCCTCAAATTTTAACTGAGAAGTTCCTGTTATATCCTAAGAGACTTGTACATTTATCACAGATAAGTTCTTAAAGAAAGTAATTTTTATCACAACTACGAAATTTTATTTTATTGTTTCAACCGTCTTTTATAACAAAATCCACGTATTTTTCTTTAAATAATCAATGTAATGCAAATAATGTTTCCCTTTAGTTAGAGTTGGGTCTTTATTTTTCTTTTAACATTCCTTCTTTAGAGATAAAACTCCAAGAAGATTAGAAATATTTTTTATAATTATCTATCTTCATCCTTGATTAACTTCACAATTTGAATCCAAAATAATTAAAGAAATAAAAGATACAAATCCTAAACTAAAAGAAATAACATTATTTACATTACATTAATTATTTTCTTCAAAAAGATAGATTTTAAAAATTAATTTTATTCGGCCACTGACTTAATTACTTTACGGAACTAAAAAAATGTAAACAAGTGTTAACATGTCGCTTAACAAATAGTTCATAGTTTAATGGATACAAGTAATAATCAAGATTTTATAAAAAAATCAAACCGGTAAGAAATTTTATTTTATTGAGAATCATATGCAAATTTCGTAAATTTATGAAACCAAAAAATTAATTCTGCCTTTGAAATACAATTTGTACATAGAATTGTCCAGAATTAGCATTAAAATGGGATTAAAATAAACAAACAATTCGAGTACTCACACAGCGAAACTAATCAACTCCAAGATGTTCACCGTATATACCAATTGATTTGTTTTACTTCGGGTAGTTTCCAGATATTACAGAATAAAATCAATTCAGTAGTGTTTCTAAGATAAATCACTTTATGGCATAAATATCATATAACACTCGTTGGAACTTAGGGGATGTTGAACTTCAAGTACAGAAGTGAAAATTATAAAAAGAGAAAAAAAAAAGGGGTATTAGTTCAATCAAAGCAACCAACAGAAATCTAAAATAATGATTCATGGTGCAGCTGCATTGCATGGAATAAAAGACCAAAAGCTTCAAGGAGAACCATGTTCCATTCTTCTCATCAAGTAAAAGGATAGAAGTTTGAAAACAACAAACTACCAAGAAATATATATGCTATAGAGTACGCCCATATTACGTATCCCCATCTATAGTATTTTGTAGGATGTGCCATTATATAGGCAGCAAACCAATAAAGAGGAGGGCTGGCAGACAAGAAACGAGTAGCCACCTGTTAAATGTCAACTACCAAAAGTTATGAAGAATGCCTATAATACTTTTCTTGTAGTCAAATACAATTTAAAAAACTTCTCCATAAGAACTTTTAAGAGAAAAATAAAAAAATAAAAAATCAAGTTGTCGATTCTAGAGAAGTATGTTGCAACAAGTTCATGTCGATTTTCATTACCCCATTTTTCACCAAGTCCACCCTCATTAACAAGTTCAGAACATTAAGAGGACCAGGTCTTAAAATATGATGATTAGCAAAAGTTCAAGTTTACACTGGTTAGTTCTCTTAAGATGTAAGATAAAAGCAGAATAAATAAGCATGACAGTTGACACTAACCTGTACATGCATGACAAAGAAAGCAGTACATGCCATGAATCCCAAGTGTAAGACGAATGGGAGCACAGATGCAGACAAGTATCCTGGCCATGCTTCTGCGGACTCAGATTCTATGGGAACCGTAGCAACATCTCCCTTGATCACATTCTTTCTTCTCCTCAGATTTAAGTGTTCTGTTGCAGGAGTGAGTAGTCTTACGGTTACAAAGGTAAGATATAAAGCCTGATTAAATATTCAAAGTCACAAGATTACGTATGCATGCTGATATGCTGTACAGAACAATGGATGAAGCAATTAAGTATAGCTTGTAGCTCTGTACATATACAGCATAAAGGAATGACCAGAATACCAGATAAATAACAAAATGGCAAAACCGCGTGTGAGAGAATGAAAAGAATACACAACCACATAAAAACCGTCAAAGCAGATGATTAAATTGTTATACCCACGTCAGTGAGTTACCTATCACCATTCCTCACAGAGCAATGTACTTCCAAGTGTGCAAAGTAATTACAAAACACAATTGCATATTTGAGAATCATACCTTCTACCCTAACAGAGGAGGACTTCCCCACACTTCCAGCTTCTTTGGACCTTGAGAGGTCACCTGACAAAAACACAACTCCACAACTCTTTTCTTCCATTGGAGCTAAAAAACCCAAGGAGAAAAAGTTCCGAGGCCTTGACTTGGCATAATGGACAATTGAGCATAGTGCCAGAGACAGTATTGGGGATGCAAGAAGAAAGTTAGGCAACTGTTTCAGCTGAAAATATCTCAAGAAACCTACACCCCTGGACAATCAGAACTTAAAAATCTTCAACTGGAAAACTGACTATTTAAACATTTAAGTTACAACATTATACACTACAAAGACAATACATCATAATAGGTTGCATAGAGCCATAGAATAGAGTATAATTATTCAGCCAATAGCATATGATTAGCAAAATAAATCAACGAAAGTTTTGGAACTTAATAGTGAGCATACCAATATTCAACCATAATAGGTTGCATATAGCCATAGAATATAGTATAATTATTCAGCCAATAGCATATGATTAGCAAAATAAATCAACAAAACTTTTGGAACTTAATAGTGAACATACCAATATTTACTTTGAATGTAACTGTAAAGTAACGGTATCCTTGCCTTGCACCAGGGCCTTATTTCATCATGGGAACGACCAACACACATATGGTAATAGCCATAAGCCTGGAAAGCTAAAAATGGAGCAAAGATACATGCAGTGCGTAAAGCTCCAACAAAAATAATCTGCAAAGCCAACTGGCAAAATGACAAACAATCAATCAAGTATTCCAGTTTAGAATTCAAGCTAGCAATGATTGAAAACCTTTTTCTTTTTAGTTGATATGGAAATCAATCCTAGAACACCCTGACTGCTTGAGCTACATCTATACCTCAGTTTATAAATGTTTCTTTAGCACAGATAGAATGGTAGTGAGGGGAAAGATTTAGGGATTCAAAGCAAAAATACAGAAAGAAAATGGATTTTATTAAGGGATCCTTCATCCATATCAGGCAATAGAAAATTATGTGCTACACAGGGCAATTCAAGAGTGCCTAGAAACTCTCCCAGTAAACACTACAAACAACTGCCCTTCCCTCTCCTCTCAGACCAACCTCCTATTTGTTCTAGCAGTGACAGAGTGGTTAATTATAACTACTCTAACTGCTCTGTGTTAGTTACAACTTTATTTGTATCCAAGTTAGTTATAACTACTTAACACTGTGAGTTAGTTAGTTAGTTACTATCTTTACCTTTATTCTTCCGTCTTCGCACATACATTTTCCTAATGAGGGATCTTGTATCAAGCACATAGTTAAAGAAACAAATTAAGCAAGGAAAGAAAATTATTAGTTCTGGTTACATACTTCCTACTTTATGACCTATCACATGAAATATCCACTTCTACAAAAATCCTTCAATTTTTTCTTTTGTTTTGTAGCATTCAATATCACACCCCTACCACTTTGCATCCCTTATCTTCCACACCGAATATCATAACCATCTATCGTCATTTATAGTAAAATTAGCCATCCAACTATCCATATATTGAAAAGGCAATATCTTTGTTTAGGCTAGCAGCGAAGTTCATTGAATTCACCACTCTTTCTCCATCAAACATCAGCAACCACATTCCTAATTTTGTAAGTGCTTAAATGGTTGCGTGAAATTCCCAGACACAGTTTCATCGTTAATCAATACCAAGGCACTGAATGTAAATCTCATTTTCCACTCAGACTCCCAAATTATTTATCAAGGTCCTATTTGGATAAATTTTCCAGTAAACACTTGCAGAAAAAGAAAACAAAAAAGGTAAAATGAATTGAATTTCTCCTATGGTTAAAATCAATTTCCGCAATCAAGAAGTCAGCTAAGAAAGCATCTATAAAATTAAGTGCATAAATTCATTTTAGCTTCCTATTTTATTGTCCTATAAGCTATGCCACAAAGATCAGACACATGAATGAGATACAACGCTACAGTTATTCTAAAAATATCTAGTATACAGTATTGTTAAGATACACATCTAGACACCTATACAAATTCATACAACATGACTGTAATTCTGCAAACCTAAATTAAGAAACACCTCTTGACATTACTAAAAACAAAATCACAACAAATTTCTTTCTACTACCTACAAACAGGAATAACCATAACAAAACTCATTCCTTTCTAGACACCGTCCATAAAGAGGAAAACAAAATCCATTTAGTTCATCAAGAGACAATGCTTCCACATTTCTAACTATACATAACACATGTTTTCTATGTCTCAAGTTGTATTGGATTTTCATAAGAAAAATTCAAGGCACCAATGCTTGGCCTATACTAATGGTACAATTATCCGACAGCGATAAGTGAAGAAAATTAAAGCATACAGATTTATGAGAAAAGGGTGGGAAGGAACCAACAGGAAGACGCTTTTGGTGAAAGAGGGCGTGAAAAGAGCGATGCATGGTCTGAAAACAGATATACCCAGCATTAAGGACGCCGTTAGACCTTGCACAGCCGGAGAGCGCGAAGAAAATAACGGCCAAATTGTTTCCGCCGCGGACGAAGTGATACATGCCTCCGAAACACAGAAGAGCGTAGAAGGTCTCGGAGTATCTGCGATCTCAGGAGAAATCAAACACAGAGGGAAGAAATGGATAAAGAGGAGGGAGAAAGAGAAGATTTACATGGAGGAATAAAAGACAGAGGCGGGGTTGAAGCAGAACAAGAGAGTAGCCCTTAGCGCAGTTTGGGGGTCCTTCAATAGGGTTAGGGAGAGTCTGTAGAAGTAGAGAGCGGCGAGAACGAAGGCGAGGTTGTTGATGAGGAAAGCGGAGAGAATGAAGAGGGGTGTTTGGGAGAGGAAGGAAAGGGAGAGGGGAAGGAGGGGGAGGAAAGCGAAGGATTGCTCGTATTCGTAGCCGCATTGGGCGATGCGGAGGAAGTAGACGGAGTCCCATACGACGGCGTTTTGGAGGGGCGTGGAGAGGGTAGCGTTGGGGGTGGAGAGACAGGGAGGGTTTAAGGGTGCGGAAGTGTCGTAGGGAGAGAGAAGAGTGCGGAAGAGGATGATTAAGGCGAGGAGGAGGAGTCTGGAACATATTGCTGATTTTAGAACCAAGTGTTCATGCTCTGCTGATGTTTCCACCATTTTTGAATGGGAATCGCCTCTCATTGCACGCACCTCTGTGTTTATTTTGGAATCCAGATATTAGAAAGATGATTAGAGACTTCTGTAACACTGTCACTTGTGAAGTATGTTAATCATTTTTACTTAGAGACTTACAAGTAAAACTTTTTTTTTTTTTGGGAAATGATGCCTTAATAAAGAAACTATGTTAATCACAACATTTTTCAAAACCTTAGTTGGTAAAGTATATGACTTACAAGTAAAAATCTTTTGGCAAATAGTGCCTTAACAAAGAAAGTATGTTAATTACAATATTTTTCAAAATCTTAATTGGTAAAGTATGATTCATCACAGTGTAGGATCTTGTTTTAGATCATATTAGACTTTTTTTAGATTTGTACTTTTCTCATCTTAATTCTAATCATGTTAAGATTTTGATGAATATGAACTTTATTATTAAATTCAATATTAAAAAAGTACTTTTGATATCAAATTGAGATATATTTCTTTTTTAAGAGCACTTAAGGTTAAAATGGTTTTTGTTTCACTATATTCAATAGTCTTAGACTTAAGAATAAAAGTTAAAATTAGTTTATATACATCTTTCTTTCTTAATCTTTCTAAAAATATTAATTAACTTTAATAATATTATCTCAACAGATTTAATTATATCTTATTTACAAACATGAGTAATCACCTCATTACAATGATTTTCATATTATATAGGAGAGTATCTATTTGCCTCAACTTTATATATTTTTACCTCCCCATCTTCGTTACATTTGGCTTATAAATTCACTACACTCTTACATAGCATAGGAGGAAAAACACCTCCTTTCTTTCAACAACATTTCTTTCAGAATCCATAGCCTTCCTCCAGGATGTGCAACCTCCTTCGAAATGGAAAAATTATACAGCTCTTCATTTATGACATAATATTCTAACTACGTGGTTTGTCTTTTAATCCTCCCTTAAGATTGATTTGGTGTCTTGCTAGTTGTTGCATCAATTTCTGGTTCAATGGGGTTTGGCGTTAAATTTCCTTCTTCAACATTCTCCAATGAGTCAACACTATTAATGTCATCTTCATATTTTGCACAATTTTTTCTATTATTTTTTCTTTGTTTTCTATTTTCTATTTATCATGTTATGAAAACTTCACATCTCTGCTTATGATGATCCTCTCTAACAATTCATTTTGTTGAAGAGTGTGTTTGTTGAAGAGTGTATTGTTGTGAGTAGCCTTTTTATACTATTATTATTCCTGTAGCGAGTAGCTTTTTAATATTATTATGACTTTAAAACCTATCCAATTTAATTGATTTTACTCTTCTAATGTATTAGTTTTTATACAACCAATGAAACTACGATATTATTTTTTGACCTTGATTTTAAACGTTTTAAACACATCAAAATCTTCATATTTTAGAAAGAGAATATTCTCATGTTTTTCTAATAAAATCATTAAGGATATAAATCAATAACAACAGAGCACTAATTGTTTCAAGGCAACAACACTAATGCACAACACTTTTAGAAAATAAATTATCAGACAAGTTGATTTGTAAATACAGTAACAATGTCATCATTCATTACATTCTCTGGGAAAAATATTTAGACAGAGAGTAATTAGAGAAAGAATCCGGAATAAATAACAAAAGTGCCAAAGAAAGGAAAAGGAAATTCATCACGCCATTCTCCAAAAGATAATCCTTCGTTCTCCTATTAGTAATTTTCTCTCTTGTGCTCCTCCTTAAACCTAAGATTGAAAGATTTTGTGTCAGGTGACGATTTGTTATAACTAACTGGTTTCCTCCATTCACAGTATTTTCTGAGTTATGAAATTTATCTCATTCTACCCTTTTTTCCATTATTATTCCTTACACCCAACAAAGAGTTGGTCACGCTAAAACTTACACTCAAGAACTACAACAATTCTTTCTCACATGAATGTGGTAATGGCAATTTTAATGTTGCATTTCAATTCGATTGTATACAAAGTTCAATAAAGTCTACTCTTCAAAGTAGTTAAAATTTATTTTAACTAATATTATAAATTCTCGTAGTTTGTAAATTTGGATTCCTTGAAGTTAATTTATAGTACTTAATAATGATATTGATGCAAGACTTTCTTCAAAATATTCTATGCTTTTTATTTAAAAGTCAATTTCAGATTGCGGAATATTACATTACTTCAGGGTTAAAGTGATGAATTTTTAAAATATTTTGACTATTTTAACTAGCCTGAACTATGTTTTTTTTTCTACTATAAACAAATTTGAAGTGTTAAATAAATAGTCCACTGTGATAAAAATTAAATTTATGTTTTTTTAAAATTATTTTACAGTTTTAATAAAATAAGCTCAAATACTTCATCATTGATGTGTAATATTATGATACAGAAATACAGAAATGCTTTTTCTCCACTAACGTTTCCCTTTCTGTTATATGGTTTTGCCTTTGTAACAAATTCTGTTAGAAACAGAGGCACGTGTTTTTCTTTGCCCTAGGTACCTTTGCTTTATATAAACACGTAGCTTTTGAGGCAGAGTTGAATACTATCAAATCAAGAGTAATAAAATGTTTCAGATAGATTTCTTTCCTCATCTTTTTCTCAGCATCCATATTATCATGGTATCAGTTTATTTTTCTGCTGCCATTATTTGATCTCTGCGTACCTTCTTCTTCGTACCCATGGAAGATCATACTACAGATACGATGAATCAACGATTCACTCTGAATCTACAACAGTTACAGACATTAATAGCTAATGCTCACCAAATCCAGTCGTTTTTGCCTCGTGATCCCTTGGAAAACCCTTATTATATTCACCCCAGTGAACAATCTGGTATTAACCCTATATCTTTCGTTCTCACACCTTCTAATTTTCATGCTTGGGAACGGGCAATGAAACTGGCCTTGAAGTCTAAGAACAAATTGAAGTTTGTGGATGGCACGATTATGAAGCCCGAATCCACTGATTCTTCCTATGCAGCTTGGGTTCGTGCTTTCTTGGATAAATCACTCTCTGTCACCTGAAATATACAACAGTGTTCTTTGGTTCGACAACTGTTTTCTTCTTTGGAAGGATCTTAAGCATCGTTATCATCAAGGGGATATATTCCGCA
>Ga0099824_1010146_pt1 | contig 11268 bp, 4 predicted proteins | sample SiratrowhiteBW_FD_76837 | JGI IMG/M metagenome (GOLD analysis project Ga0099824, IMG submission 76837) | Root nodule microbial communities of legume samples collected from California, USA - Siratro white BW | ecosystem: Host-associated > Plants > Roots > Nodule | place: USA: California... | reverse complement strand
TGCCATTGCAATCTCTAACAATCCTATGTTTCATGGGAAGACTAAACATTTCAAGATTAAATATTACTTTCTGAGAGAAGTTCAATGTTGCAAAGAAATTATCCTGGTTCATTGCAAGACTGAAGATCAACTAGTTGATATTTTAACTAAAGCTTTTCCAAAAGTCAGATTTGAAGACTTGAGAGAGAAGATTGGAGTTTGTATCAAGGTTGAAGACTTGAGAGAGAAGATTGGAGTTTGTATCAAGCGAGGCAAGGAGGAGTGTTGAAGACTGCATCTTTTGATGATGTGGCATGAAGCTGTTACCAAATAATTATTCAAAGATTTTTTTTTTCTGTTGCAGAACTTTGTTTCTTTCTGTTACAGAACTTTGTTATTTTTCTGTTGCAAAACTTTGTTGTTTGTTCTGTTTCAAAACTGAATCTATCTCTACGTGCTTAATCCTATCATGCTGAACTTGACTGTGAGCAATGCTAATAGTAGATTTATTATCACAATATAAAGAGTCATAGGCTTTTCAAAAGTCATTTTAAGATCATTCAGAATAATTCTTAGTCATAACAATTCACAAGCCCCATGTGCCATAACTCGGAATTCCATTTAGGCTTCAGTTAGCAGATTTGTTTATGAAAAGGTCTTTCCATGCAAGTTGGGAATGATAGACAGCTCTGGGGAGGTGTTGAGTTTGGAGAAAATATTTTGTTAAGTTACAAGAAGATTTTATAATCATTACAATGTGGTGTGTATAAGATACTAGAGATCTTTTTGTAATCATTGTTTTAGTTATAGTGTTCTCTATATATAGATGCTGATATACTGTTCAATTGTTCAATTCAATAAGATCTTTTTCTCTCGTACAACTTTCAAGTTATAATATATCTTGATTCCTAGGTTCCTGCTTTATGTTCATACCTCCAAACAAAATTTATTTTTATGAGAAAAATATTGAATGTTTAAAGCCTTGAGACTAAGTCAATTGAAAATTTTCTGTGTCCTGTGAAGTGTGAAGTATGAGGTGTAATATACTGGCAATCCATTCCCATAGTTCTTGCTTTTTGTTTTTTTTTTTCGGTGGTGGTTGTTGTGTTTGATGGTATCTAACAATTCTTCACTGGTTGTAATGGTACTCTCCGCAGTTGCCATCAACATCATAACCTGTCATTAAATTATGTTATTTTAATACTTGCAGGCAATGAATTTCTTTGCTGGTTTATTGCTACTTCTTATGCCAGAAGAAAATGCCTTTTGGTAAGGTTTGGGAAGCTTTCGTATATATTCCCCTTGTCAGTCCATCTTTCCAGCATAGACAATATCTTGCGCTAGGCAAAGTCTTGGTTAGTTTAATTGCAGATGTACACAGATTGATTTGAGAAATATGTGAATTGAATGGGTTTGGTCTGTGGGCCTTCAGAGCAACCTGTTTGACCAAACCCATTTACCCACATACATATATATATATATAATTTTTCTTTTTCAGTAAAAAATAATCTTTTTGGACTGACCCACTGACCATTTGGACTAGCTAACAAATCTAGTATTTTGAGAAGGAAAAAAAAGAAGACTAGTAGGTATGTGGATTGGTCTGTTTAATTGTGAGCTTGTTAAATGCAAACCTGTTTAAATGTGGGCCTATACTAGTTGGTCTGCATAACTGAGCTTAATTGTACCGGTGCATATCTGTCCAGACTTGTCGGCATAATACTTTGACCAATTTTTTATTTTGTTAACTGATTATTAGGTAAACATCATCTTCTTTAAATGCTGTCTATTTAAACATAAGACCATATCTTTTGTATTATTTAACGCAAAACACTTGGTTTGTCTTCAGTTTGTATTATCTAATATTTTATTGGTATACTCAGGGCATTTGTTGGCATTATTGATGAATATTTTGCTGGCTATTATACTGAGGATATGATAGAGTCCCAAGTAATGATCATTTTCCGGTCCTTTTTTCTTTTTTGAAAAAGGAAACTTTCTTTATCCTGTTTCCCCAGTCACATGCCTTTTTTGATAATTTCATGGAAGCTTTTCATGTCTCAGGTGGACCAACTTATTTTTGAGGAATTGATGCGTGAAAGATTTCCTAAACTGGGTCTGTATTTATTATCTTTGCTCTTCAGTAATCTTCGTGTAGTTGTTTTTATGAACCAGCTTGGATTTTTTTTTATTCTACTGATGCTTTTGGTGCAGTTAATCATCTGGATTACTTGGGAGTGCAGGTGCCATGGATATCTGGATCTTGGTTTCTGTCAATCTTTGTAAACGTAATTCCTTGGGAAAGTGGTGAGATTTATGTGGAGTGAATCTTTTTGTGTCTTTTAATATTACAGCATTGGTTTTCAATTTTGTTTATTCTTAAATGCTATCTTATGTTGTGTCTCTGCATCTTAGTTCTTCGAGTTTGGGATGTGCTACTATTTGAAGGGAATCGTGTTATGCTATTTCGAACAGCACTGGCTCTAATGGAATTATATGGTATGACTTTTACTTTTTCCTGTGTTTATGAGTTATCTGTGCAAACTATCATGTGCAAGTTCTGAACTAAATTAAATTATTGTTTATTATATCTTCTTTAAAGTAACACAAATTTTCATCTCTTATTCTAGGTCCAGCATTAGTTACAACAAAAGATGCTGGTGATGCAATTACGTTGTTGCAATCACTTGTTGGTTCAACATTTGATAGCAGCCAACTTGTCTTTACGGCTTGTATGGGTTATCTAGCAGTGACTGAGGCAAGATTGAAGGAACTAAGAGAAAAACATCTGCCATCTGTATTAGTTGTCATAGAAGAAAGATCTATGAAGGGAAGGGCTTGGAAGGATTCGAAAGGGCTTGCAACTAAACTATATAGTTTCAAACATGATCGAGGGTCTCTGGTAGAAGAAAGAAAAACCTCTGAAGAAAGTGATGCAGTAGCTGATGCGAGTGTCCAATTGGAGTCTCGTTCCTCTAATTTAAATGAAATGCTCAATAGCCTCAATGTTGATTCAGAACTGGAGGCCCTTCCAGATCCCCAGGATCAGGTTGCTTCCTCTACAGTCTACCCCTTTACATTCACTTTCCTCTTCAATTCCCTCCTCTCCCCTAAAAGACCTTTGTTTGAAAAGTATATTGAAATGTACTAACCATTAACCGCAATTTTGACTTATAAATTCACCTTGGTATACTGTTGATATGCCTTCGAGATGTGACTTTTGTCTTTCTATATTGATCGGGTTAACAAAGTTAACTTAATAGTGGTGAAAGATGCTTGCGTGCTTTACAATGTTAAATAAGACACCTGATGTGAAATATATGCATGAGTAATTTTAGTTGTCATAATGTGTTTCATTGTTTAAGTTCATTTGTCGCAGTTACTGCTGCCATGTTATGATTCTGTCTGTGCTGCAGCATTTGAGTCAGTTTCGCTTAAAAGATTGAAAAGGAATCAGAATAAGATTATATTGAATAATTTTGACATACTCTGGCTCTTCTATAGTTCTTTTATGTGTTGATTTTATATTCCTGAATTTTTCCCTTTCAAATAGAATTAAATCTTATGCATCAGAAAATTGTACTATTGAAGATTTGAAAATTTCCATGTTTTAGATTTAGACCCTGATAGTATACATAGTGTTAGGCTTTTCTCTGTTAGCATGTTTAGCTGAGTCGGCATCGTGTAATAGTTAGTTAGCTGGCTCTGATTCTGTTCGGACAGCTGGAGTCTGTTGTAGAACTGGTAGATGTTAACTGACTAGCTTGCAGCTCAAGCTATCTGATTGTCTGAATACTTGAGTATTGTAACTAATCATTAATAATTAGTAATACTATACTACAGATTACAAAATTTATCTTTCTTGGATTCTTTAGACCATAAATTCATTACGGGTTGTCTTTCTGCATTCCTGTTATTGATCAATTTAAATTATGGTCATGGAATAAAATTTGAAGAAGGTGATCTACCCGTAAGAGTGCTATTTTATAGATTTCTTGTTCCAACCCCGTAGTCAGGCTGTAACAATGATTTGTAAGACTGCATGTACAACTTTGTTTTGTATAAATAATTTATAGTGGATTATTGTGTGCACTATTATTTAATAAAATGTACGCATTAAGGAAATAAACATTAGCAACTTGGTACGCTGCTTGCAGATATAGGAAAATTTCTTTTTACTTCGGAAGAAAATGGAGGATAAGTGGATTATGGGAGTTTGCGATTATGGGAGAATGTAGTATGTGGTTATATATATTCTTTGATGAGAAATGCTAAAAACACCCTTTCTAAGATATTGTTTTGAACTCAATCTAAACATTGGTTGAAATTTATTCGAAATTACAATTTTTTGTGGGTCCCACTTAGTATTTTACAGTCTCTCTTGATTTTGTAGTTTTCAATAGATTTTAATCGACGGTAGGGAATGTGTTGGAAATATTATTGATAACACTCCTCTTCAAGGACATTTATGTTTGGGGTAGTGGGGATGGATTGTTGTTAATTGGTTATCAATTGCATGGCTTAGTTGGCATGAGTGGAAGTTGTGAGTATAGATGCAAAACCCATCGAATATAATCCTTCGTATTATGCTTGTGTTGGTTTGCTGTGTATGACAGTAGTCTTTCCAGTGCTTCAACCACAACTTCAGTGATAATCTATTACATTCATAGCTTTTGATAGTCTAATTCCTGGCTTAATTTTGAATTACAGTTTTATTTTCCCTGAAAATAATTACTCTACTATAATCAGCTCTTGTGCAACTCTTTAAGTTTCAATCATTAACAGCTTCTGTGCAGGTGGTTTGGTTGAAGGTTGAATTATGCAGGTTGCTGGAGGAGAAAAGATCTGCCATACTCAGGTAATTGTCTTTTTGGAGTTCAAATTGTAATTCAAGCTCTTTTAAAACTTATTTTTTCTCCCCGGCTTGCTACTTATAAAAGAAAGTTGCCAGAATATAACTGTAAAAACTGTCTACCTGCTAGTGTAGATATTGTAAACTAAATGTACATTATTTTAGTTTAATAGGTTGGAAATCCTTGGAATTAAAGGGGCGTTCAGTATAAGAACTTTTAGTTTGCCTAAAATCTGAAGTTGAGAGTCCTAGAATCTAGGGATCTTTTCAGAAGTCTTTGTGGGAATGTGTCTTTTTTATCAGCGTCTGTGTGGGAACTTGTTTCTTATTTTAGGTGATAAGTTGTGATTACCAGGGATGACTTGTTTCCTTATATGTAGCCTTGTATATACCTGTCTAATATCATTTTTGTGATTTTCCACATGTATCTATCAGATAAATTGGTTGTGGTTCTTTGTCAATTCTCTATGCCTCCATAAATAGAAAAGATGCATGTACAACTATTAATGCCAAATATTTTAATTCCAAATTTATACAACCTAAATCAGGAATTCTAAATATCCGCAAGAAATGGGGATTCGTGATACTTCTAAATATATTTATATTTAATTTTTCTCAATGTAATATAATGCTTTTATTTTACTTAGGTCCTTATATATATTTTTTTAAAAATGGTCCTTTAATATATCTAATTTTCATTTTAGTCCCAATAATTTTTTTGTCCATTTTGAGCTGATCCTTTTGAAAAAAGAGTGTTATGACTAAAAACATTGTAGAAGGACTAAAAGCATTTTACAAGGACTAAAACAAAATAACAAGGACCAACAAGAAGAAAAAAAAATTTACGACGATCATTTAACAAAAATTTAAGGACCAAAACCAATAAAGTAGTATATTACAACGATGAAGAGTATATATGAATTATCTAAATAAATACAATTACTTGAGAATACTTGCCAGTTGAGAAGAAGAAAACTTATTCAATTCAATTGACAGTAAACCAATAATGGCTCTACCACCCTACAATAATGAATACAATATTTCCTATAGTATTCTACATTATTACATTATCTTAATGTCATAATTATAGTGATTGATAATATCTCCTTATAGCTCAAACCCTTCCCATCAATTTGATGAATGAATATCTATCATTTTTAGCTTGTATGTGAGATCATGAAACCATTTTGTGGGAAAAAAATCTACTAGATAGAGTTCTGATAGGATGTAGGAAGCAGTGATTAGGCCGTAATGCAGTTTTTCTTTGATGAAATGTTGACCTATCTATGTGTGATTTGTCTTGTGTTGAACTAGATTGTGATCAGTACTAAAAGTTGATTTATTATTAGAGTAAGGGTCATAGGTTCTTCACACTTCACTTTAAGGTTATTCAAAATAATTTAAACCATAACAATTCAAACACAGCTCGAAATTCAGCCTCCTCATTGAACCTTGCAACTACATTTGTTTCTTCTCCAATTTTTACTAGGTTTCCACCCAAGAACGTGTAGTATTTAGAGATGGACCTCCTATTAGTAATAGATATTGTATAATCTACATTAGTATACATCTTCATATTTGATTTTCCATTAGTCTTTAAGAACAATCGTCTTCCTGGACTTGTCTTCAAATATTGAAGGATTCTATTCATAGCCGGTAAATGTCGCTCCTTGGATAATACATGAACTGATTGACCATAGTTAACATAAGTCATTGTCTCGGTGTGGACTAAGTAAGTGAACTTACTTACAAGTCTCTCATACTGGCTTTATTCACTGCAGAGCTATCTTCGAAACTCCAAATTCAATGGTTTTGATCTAGAACATATTTTCTTTGGGAGAAGATGTTTTTTTTTTTTTTTTTTTTTTTTTAGTAGGCAACTTCTATCCCAAAGAAGTGCTTTAATTTTTCAAGATATTTCATTTGGAATTGAGCAACAAACTTTTCTTTAAAGATTAGTTTTTCATGTTCATCATCCCTTACAACAATCATGTCATTCACATTGACTAAGAGAAGAATAAGTTTCTCTCTACGGAATGATTGATAAAGATCACATGGTTACCTTGTCAATACCGCCAAGGAAGTCATAGCTTGAGTAAGTCTTCTTAACCAAGCATGAGGTGATTGATTGAGTCTATACAAGGTTTTCTTAAGGATGCATACTTTTTTCCGTTCTTCAATAGACTAAAAGCTAGGAGGAATATTTACATAGGCTTCTTTCTCTAGAGGCCTATGGAAGAAAGCATTTTTCACATCAAACTATTGCAACTCCCAACAAAAATAAGTCACTAATGAGAGAATAATTCTAACAACCTTCGTCACTGAGCAAGTGTCTCCTTATAATCAAATCCATAGTTTTGAGTATATCCCTTTGCAACTAACTTTGCTTTGTAATGATCCAATATGCAATTAAATTGATACTTCACCATGTAAATCCACCTAATCCCTACAATCCTTTTATCTTGTGCCTTGTCAACAATCTCCCAAAGTTTGATTCTTTTCTAAGGCATTCATCTCTTCATTAATAGCTTGAAACTAGTTCTTATCCTTTAATGTCTCTTGAACTGATGTGCGAATTCTAATTGCACCAATGGCAAAAAGAAAATTCTAGTGATGCACAAAAAGATGTTTAGAGGACACAAATTGAGAAAAAAGATACTTGGTACAAGAATGCTCTCGTTTTCTTAGGACATTAGGCAGGGTCGTCAAGGTTAGGCTCGTAGTTTTATTCAAGAAATTTTCTAAAAGTTCAAATATATGAACATATTTCTTCATTGGTTCAACTAATTGAAGTTGTCCTTAGACCAGGTTAGGTTCCTTTCATTTTTTTGTAATATTGTATACAAAAAGACAACCAATACCTAGTGTTGATCTTGACTCAAGTATGGGGTAGCATGAGTATGAGAAGATTTCTACAACAAAGGGCAAAAAGACGAGTCAAGAGACTGAAGTAATTCCGCTTGTATAGAATGCTTGCCCTAAATGTGCATTTGATGAATTGGGGCTCGCTGAAGGTAGTTCGACAATTATCTTTGGGTAGATTTGGAAGATAAATGCTTAATGGAGATAGGGTGGAATATGTAGAGGTTGCCGAGCTAAGAGAAGAAACACAATAACACTGATGGCTCAAGAGACCAGAAAGACATAAAACAAATCACTGAAAAAACAACCCATAAATCATAATTGAGTGTATCTTTTTCCTAATTTATAAAGAACAAATAAGAAACAATCAAAGTATAATAGGAAATAGATCACAAAATATCTTTTGATTAACGTGATCAGATCTCTAGGCTTTTCCTGCTTCTATGGTCTTTGCTTCCTCATTTCAATGGCCTTCATTGAAAAACTGTGTTACGAACACTGAATTTAATCAGTTTTGAGTTTAGATTTTCAGAAAAATGAGACATGTTCCTCAAAAGAGATCATATTCATAGCCAAGCAGGTAGAGGAAGAAGAGCGTTATGCTCAACCCACAACCATGGTTTGGTTTTGTTCTAGTTCCTTAGTCAGATCAATCCCAAAATGGACGAGCCAGTTTGTCACAGACATTATTTCAATCGAACTGTCTCCTTACTTGAATCACAAGGAAATATCCATGACTCACCATGTGTCAACACACCCCAACATAATGGGTGGTCAAGAGGAAAAATGAGCACTTACTCAGTACACTTCCCCTCTTCACCTTCAAGAAAAGGTTGTTAAATCGTATTGGGGAAAGGCTGAATTGACAAGGAATAATAATTCTGAAATCTGAATATTATTTATTTTTTTGAAATACGGCAACTCATCAATTTATATAGGCTAAATCATAATTGAGAATAAAAGGAAATAGGATCTCCTACTAATTGATGCTAATTACATATTTACAAAAGGCTACTCACTGCACTGTAGATGATAAATAGACTGCTCTCACATGTACTGGACAACAGAAATCCATGGAGCTCTTGAACAGCATGTATCCTCACTTCAAGACCTCGAATGGACTCATTGCTAGAGTATGAGTTTACAACCTTTGCTCATATTCATAGCCAACATAGAGACAAACTTGATCCTTGGGCTGTCGTGTGTGTTTTCCTTGACAATTCCACCACTCATAAAGGTTACAAGTGCCATGACCCATCATAATAGAAATGTGGTAGCAAGATCATATGCAGAATCAAAACTCAAATTTATTGCTCAAGGAGTGTGTAAATTGCTATGGATAAAAGAATATCCTAGATGACTTGGAAGTCAAGTTAGAATGTCCAAAGAAGCCTATTGTCACAAGCTGGGGACAATTCATATTTCATAAAATCCTATAAAGCTTGATAGAACAAAGCATATTAAAATAGACACTTCATCAAGGAAAGCTAGAAGAAGGTCTAGCGTGTAACATATTCCATCTGGACAGCAGGTAGCTAATTTGCTGACCAAGGGGCTATACCAAGATAGGAATGGAAGACATAGATACATCCGCTTTAGGGAGGTGCAAGCTGTAAATGTGGATGTAAATTAAATGAACATTGCTTCAGTGTGTATCAGGTTTGAAACCGCTAGAATTAAAGAATTTTGTTTAGGATTCTGACTAGGAAGTTATTGCTGATTATTAGGTGTGATTGTTTCCTTCTATGTAACGTTGTACCAGCGACAAATACCTGTGTCAAATAGTACATTATAATCGTTCTATTCTTGCTTCACATAGTCACTTTCTACAAAATAAATTGAGTTTGTGAAGGAAAAGTTAGCCTAGTGCAGTTAGGATAATGCTTGTTTACTCTTGTACACTCAGCCAATATTTCAAAGTCTATGCGTAAGAAAGTCTTTCAAGAATTTGCAATAATCATGTTCAGGTCATGCCAAAAAATGGTTTTGGAATCATTCCTAGAACCACATTTTATGGCCACATTGTTCACCTATTTATGAAAACATTATTCATTTTGCATTCTAACTTTATATTCCAATTAGTTCTCCTTGCTTAAAATCTAAACCACTTAGCCAAAAAGGAGTTTGGGAATAGTTGCCAACCAACAATAAATGCATATTAACCATACTTTGTGCCACATTGTGGACCCATTTATGAAATATTCTTCATTTTGTATACTGGCTTTATATTCCTATTAGGTCTTCTACCTGGTAAACAAACCACTTAATAAATCTTTATAATGCATTACCTTAAGCATTTTTGATGTTTTATTTGTATCTTTTCTTCTTCATTCCCCATGCTTCTTTGTTAATATGACAACTATGAATGCAATGATGTTAGATCGTTGTGATATCTTTTAAAGACAATTGACTAATTTCCATGTATGTGTTTCCAACCTTGAACAGAGCTGAGGAGCTAGAAACAGCTTTAATGGAGATGGTGAAGGAAGACAATCGTCTGGAGTTGAATGCAAGGGTATGTATGTTTGGATGATTCATCTTCTTATGTGACCTTTCACATTTTTGGTATTTTATTAAGTATTTGTGCTTATTAAATGTTTAAAAATAAAAATTACAAATTATCATTTCTTCTTGCCCCTATGAAAAATATATTGAGTAAATTTTGGTCATTCAACTACATATGGATAATCAACATTAAAATTTTCTTAAATTCACATGAACACTTAAAAAAAGTCACTTGACTTGTTTTAAACTAGACATGTCATGCCAAGATCTATTGATCAATATTTCTCTCCCTCTCCCATTCTCTCCCTCACACAAACATCCTTGTGCAAAATGTGGATCAAATGGAAGTAGTATGATTAATAGGGGCAGAAGAAGACTGAAGAAAACACAATAAATCATTTAAAAAGACCTCAATTCTATATGGATTTTATGAAGTTTTGGTTTTTAATAAAGGCACTCAGAAATCCATGTAATGGACTTACCACTTAGTCGTATTAAGCCTGGTTGTTGATATATTTGAAGCCATCGAATTTAAGAGATTAGGTAGAGAGGGAGAAAAGTCATCAATGAGACTGATACATCGAATTGAGATTAATTGAGATGTATTAAAATGTGATGTTCATAAACTTAGAGCATAGTATGGTAACTAATCCTCAAACACAATGAGAAAATTGGAAAACTAAACTTATATATAAGGTAATATTAAGATATTTTAATATATGATGAAATGTGATATTTCACATAATTTAATACTATCATTAGCTAAAGCTTTCTAAGCTTTAAACTTGTTATGAATATACCTCTAGGAAAACAAAATCTTGTCATACTCATATAGTCCAAGATTGGTCTTGTTGAGCCATCCACGAATTTGTGATGGTGTGTTGTAACACACTAAATATTTTGTTGCATAACAATATTATCTTTTTTCTCCATACGTATCAATATTGTTTTGCATAACTATATTATTATCTTTATCTATTTATGTAACAAAACTCTCATCTCTCACTTTCTCTCTCTCTCTCTCTCTCTCTCTCTCTCTCTCTCTCTATATATATATATATATATATATA
>Ga0099824_1010145_pt1 | contig 11268 bp, 8 predicted proteins | sample SiratrowhiteBW_FD_76837 | JGI IMG/M metagenome (GOLD analysis project Ga0099824, IMG submission 76837) | Root nodule microbial communities of legume samples collected from California, USA - Siratro white BW | ecosystem: Host-associated > Plants > Roots > Nodule | place: USA: California... | reverse complement strand
TATATATATATATATATAACAAAAGGTTAGTACAAAAATTCGAGTACATCTAATTTTATATGCAATTATAGCTTACTGGAAGAGATTGTTTTCACTATTTTGCAACATACTGTACATAAGATATATGACTTAAACTTTTTGAGAGCAATTCTTAGCAGATATCACCTACTATGCAGAAATCTACTACACTAACATACCACTCAAAGTGTAGAAAAGAAAAGATTAATATGCAAAAATCTACTGCACTAACATATATACCACACAAAGTGTACATTAGAATGAGATCACTTGTATAAGATAAATATTCAAAATATTTAAATCAAAGAGAAGATATAACCAATGTAATATTAAGATTAAAAAGTAAAATAATCAATCTTGGATTTTTTTTTATTATACATGAAATGTAATATGTAAATAATTGTTATTTATATAAAAAAAACACTAAAAACAATCTATAAAAAACTATTTGAGAATACTTAACTGATTAGAAATAATAACAATTAATTATATGTTTTTTCGTTAAATCTTGAAATTCAACTAGAACAACTGAATAGATTATTATATCACACGATTGATTAAATATACTGTATTAAAATTAAGATAATTGATTATGTTACTCTTTAGTAATTTTGGAAACTAAAATCAACTTAATAAATTATTTAGGAAGATAATAGGTACATTATTTTTGCTTCCAAAATAATTTAAGGATAATTTATTAATATTAGAAATAATTAATTAGGTCATGACTTATAATAAATTATATTCAATTATAATCACTATTCTATTGAAGTCCTTTTGAATTATTTTTAGAAAAGACTTTAATTTGAATCAAAATTCAGGATGAATTTAATTCCCCTTCTAAAATTAATCAAACCTATAGATATGATTTATATTATTCAACAAAGAAATCCGGAGATAAATAATACTTGTGTTTCAACATTAAAATGTAGAATTAAACTAATTTTTTAATAGTCAATATATTAAGAAATAAGTTTACTTAATTCATTATGCAAAATCACCTTAAAAAATAATGATTAAATTCTATATATTTTAATTTTATACTATGTTTAGTTAATACAAAATCTTCAATGTATTTAAGTATATGCGAACGAATGAATATTTTAAACATAAGATTAGATTTTTTTTTTATTTTTTATGAATAGTCTAACATAAAATCGATAACAGTGACATATAGTCTTAAAAAACTTGACTATAATAAATTTTAAATAACTCTAATATTATATTTAGAAAAAAATTAAAACAATTCATTAAATTAAGGTATATATATATATATATATATATATATATATATATATATATATTTATATACAAATTAAAAATATGTACAATAAAAAACATAATAAAAATATAAAAAAAAAAAAAAAAAAAAATATATATATATATATATATATATATATATATATATATATATATTTACATACAAGTTAAAACTATGTACAATAACAAACATACTACAAAGTTAAAAATAAATAAAAAACTAATTATATAATATTTAATTATTTAGGATTTTGAAATAATATTCTATATGAACTTTCTATCAATCCATTCATATACTTAAAAAAAGTATGCAATTTTGGAAGGTACGGTTCACGATTTCATAATATTAGTGAGTAGGGCATTCTTAGTTAACTGAACATGACCTTCCCCTGTTTGATCCCTTCCATTTCCATTATCAAACATAAGGTGCAGAAAGAGAATAGCTTTAGTAGTTCTTCAGCAGACATATTTGATTTTAAGTAAACTGAGGAATCAATTGCTGTTACAACCAAAAATAGAACAAGTTGGGAACTATTACTTATTCCATTACTCATTTAATTTCCATATTTTGAGGAATCAAAGACGTTGATTGGTTAATGAATCTGATTTTGAATGGGATTATTCAATTCCAAAGACATCAATATTTTGAAATTTAGTTTAGTTTATGCTTGGTTTGGTTGGAATTATCCAACTAGTCCGTGTCTGCTCCAATTTTAAATGATTTATAAGTCTGACTGGTCCACACCAACCCCTATAATTTCCTAGGTCTGAGATGTCATTAGATTCCAATAGTGTTTTTTTTCCTCTCTATAGAATTCATCACAAATAAGTAAATTTTTCCATGTCGCAAAGCATCGAGAAAGTCAATAGCGGACACTTTTCTTTCTTTGAACAACAGTGTTTTCTTCCACGCGATTTCATCAAATAAAATGTCGCAATCATCCTAGAAAAAGCACCATTTTTTTTATGCAGAATGATTTTGATTCTACCATTATTATTTTTGTCGTGATTGATAACTCACCGGGCCCAATGTAAACAATGAAAAGACCTCAACAGTGAGGAATGGAAGTTCCAACATCTTAAGTTTTGTTTTTCACTGGTGTTACACTGTCCTTTGGAGAATGGTAGCAAGTATAGAAGCACAATTTTTCAATAAAATTAATAGCTCCAGTATATTAAGATATATTAAAGTTAAATTGATTTATTTCAATATTTTTTTTTATTTTCAAATGTTTTTAGAGTAGTTCAAATTTATTAAATTTATTTAAAAGTATACTATGCTTAATCATTCCAAAACATTAAAATTGTTGTTATTTTTTAATTGAATTTGGTTGATCTTATTTTTTATTGGTCAAGATTTTATCAACTAATATTAATAATTTTATTTTAATTTATGTTAATTAAGACTAGTTTTAATTGATGTTGACCACAATTATTAAAGTTATATTTACAATGTTGGTTTTAGTTTTTTTACTAACTTTATTAATGTTGGTCGAGACTTTTGTTAAGATTTTATCGTTGGAAGAAGACATGAAGACTTTTGTTAAGATTATAACGTTGGATGAAATTTTTTCGCTTGATATCAATCACAATTATTTATGACGTTGGTAGTTAAACTTTTTTCTTGACATTTATCATTGCTGACTGAAAAATTTCCCTTATTTAATGTTGGTTGAAAGTTTTTTCAATCAATATTAAGAAAAAATTCTAACATATTATTGACAAAGAATAATATGAGTGTTAGCCATAAAAAAATCAGCATAGATATAAATAATGTCTTGATATTAGTTAAATTGGTAACACTCTAACTAAAATTGAGTTGGAGATAATATAAAAATAAGATAAACTAATTTAATTCTTACTTCTTTTTATATAAAAAAAAATTGAAATTATTTAATTTTAAGTAATCTTATTAATTTTATAAAAATTTAAATTTTGCTCTTTTTAAATTCTTTACTTAAATAACATATTTTTGTTTCAAAATCTCCATAAAATAATCTACTTTCTTTATTGGAGATAAATAGGAAAAAAAACTAAACAAATTTAAGAATATAAAAAATTTAAAATTATTATTTTTTAATTTAAAATTTAAAATTATCTAATTTTAAATGATTTAATTACTCTTGTAAAAAAATTTAAAACTTACAATTTAAAAAAAAATTACTGACTCAAAGAACATATTTCATTTCATAATCTCTATAAAAATAAAGTACTTTCTTAAAAGTATTTATTCAAAGAGAGTTAGAAAAAAAAAAGATGATTTGTAGCGATGACTTTGTAGAGGACATTTTGGACTATTAGACTAATTTTATGGTTTAGATTTTGTTATTGATTTAAAAATTACATTTTTCATTATTATTTTTATCTATTTTAGATACTTTAAAACCTTAAAAAAATACTATTGATAATTTTTGTATTCATAAAAATTGATCATATTGTTTATACTATTGATCGTATAAATTAACATGTATAAAATTATTTAGATTTAATCAGTAATTTTTAATTCTGCTCTCTGGTGAAAAAAGATTGTATAATTAATTGAGAAGTTTTCAAATAGTAATTAAATTGATAGGGCGTTTGTAGTAATTTTCTTTAGTTTGAAAGTACAATATATAAACTAAATTAATAATTAAAATTAAAAAAAATACTTCAGTTTTTTAAAAACATTACAATTTACTCTTCTAAAAAAAATTAAATTAACTTATGTCCACACCTTTTCAATAAAAATATATTTTAATTTATAGTCAAATATTATTTTCTTCATCAAACTCATGCATTGATTATACGAGTGAATTATTTTAATAAATTTGTTTTAAAAATTATTCTTACTTACATAAAGGAAATTATATAGTGACAAAATCTAAACTATGAAATTAATCTAATGGTCTAAAAAGGAGGAAAAGTAAAACGAACTTCTAATAAAAACAAAAAGAAAATCAAAAACCAATATATGGTATAATTACGTGGGAAATTGAGTACAACCATGATATTATTTATAAATTGCAACAAGACAGAATAGTAGAAGAAACAGGGTAAGAAAAACTAGGTTAAACAAGGTTTTTACTTGAAAAACTCCATAATCCAGAAGCCAGAGACACAAGTGACGAATCTGATGCCACTGAATCCAGAAGATAATGCCAATTCCATGAACTCTTTTTGGGTTCTCTCTTTCCCTCCTGGGTTTTGAACCATCATCAATAGGTCACCTTGAAATCCACTCCTGGCAGTAACTGAATTCTCCGGCAATTCAGGAATAATCAAATCCACCACAATCACTTTTCCATCACTGGGAATAGCTTTGTAGCAATTCTTCAGCAACTTCACACAGTGTTCATCACTCCAATCGTGAAGTATCCACTGAAAATTATGGTACATCAAAGCCCTCATAATTTACTTACAAATACATTTACTTACAATTTCTTTTACATTATCTTATAATAAATTTATTTATTTTTAAACTAATTATACTCTTAATGATAAAACTAACTAGGATTAGTTTAGGTTGAACAGTCTAACAATATGTTGGATTTTTTATGCGTTTGAATTTTAAAATTAAATTCAACACCACATTTATTATTTAAGGTTTGTTGATAACATTCCACTATCACATGTTGGTAGGTGTAGTTTTTTGTTTTTCATAAGCATGTTGGTAGGTGTATATAGTTTTTCTTTTGACTAATCCTTGCACGTTTCATTTTCTAAAGTCCCATTATATTTATTTCTTAAAATACAAAAAGTGGGAAAAAAATTGAAAGCTTGGACCAGTATAGTTTTTGAAGAGATTGAAATCTTGGAGTTAAAATTGACGGGAAACTGTAATTTTAGTAAATCTTGAAAATTCACCTTCATAAAAATGGCGTCTCCGTTAGGAACACTCTCAAACATATCTCCTGATACATGTTCAACACCTGCAACATTAAAATAAAATTAAACAGTTCAACCACATATTAAAAAATAGTAAAGGTTTGCATGTCTTATATATTAGTTTCTTTGTATTATTAGAACATGATGGCTAGAACATACCAGGGTAGGTGGGGGCATGTTCTATGACATGTGGCAGGTCAAAATTAACACCTTGAAGATTGGGATATTTAGAAGTGATTAGTTTGAGATTGCTCCCAAGACCACCACCAACATCCACAAGCTTGTTAATGTTGTTGAAACCATCGTACTGCTCAAGAACCCTGTTCATGATGATGGTGGTAATGTTGAACATAGCTTTGTTGAAAACATCATTGTACTTAGGATCCACAGCTGAATACTCAAATGCGTTCATCCCATAAACCCTGTTGAATGCTATGCCACCTTCCACAATGGCTCCTTTCAGTTCGGCCCTATGTATTATTCAAGCCAAACAAAAACAAGCACACCTCATGTCATACGTCAAAGTTGAAAATTCTAGCAACACTACCATTTTCTACCCAAAGTATGGGTTCGTTAGACTTATTATAATTATTAATAAAAAAATAAACAATGATATTTAAAGAAACCTAACTAGTTTTGTGGAAAGTTAAAATAAACCCTAAACAAAAGGCCAAATAAGTTAAATATATATACCCTTTATTTTCGACCCCACTAGTTGATTGGAGTTAAAATATATTATATAACTACAGACACCTCTGTTGATCAATTAATAGTTAGGGGCACGCTTAGATAAATAAATAACTATATAGTCTTATGAAAAGGAACTTATGTTCTTAAATTAGACTTTAATATGTTCAATAGAATAAATTGTAATAAGTTATTACTAGTATGCTAGCTAATACACTCCCCTTGAAGGACCTCTTTTACAAGTGGCTACTATGGAAAATTTATATTAATCGCTTGTCATAAAAAAATATTAAACTATACTCATCACGAGATGAAAGAGTCGTTGTCATAAAAGAAAATGCACAAAAATACTAACTACTAACATTTTATTTCTCCAAAGGATGTGATATGTTCGGTGGACTAGAAGTATAGAATAAAAGTTTTTAAGTTGCCTATTCAAAACAAAAAAAAAGTGCCTCTTTGACAATTCCTACCACCAATAATAAAAAATAAATAAAATAATGATATTGAAAGAAACCTAATTTCTTTTGTGAAAATTTCAAATAAACATTAAATAAAAAAACGTAAACAGAAGTCCAATTAGTTAAATATCTATTAACATGTTCTATACAATAAACTCTAGATAGCATTATATATTAGTATATATTGGCCAATACCCTCGCAAGTACCAAAATAACTTATAAATGTAGGAATAATTTGGTAGATATATATAATTTCAAACGATATATTTTATGACTCTTAATAATTGGTTGATATGATACGGCCTCATCTTGTTTTCGAATGCGTAGCTGGTAAGCTGATCGCACAGTTGGAGACTCCTTAAAAAATTAGTAAATAATATATGCAATAATAATGTAACACCTTCTATATCATTATCTAACTAAAAAAAAAATTATTTAAAAAAAAAAAATCTCACCTTAAAGGATATATCAACAGTGGCTTTTAACTGATTAATAATATGATCTTTTACATGGATAAGAAATAGAAATTAAACTCTAATATAATTAATGGTATGAAGTTTTGTTGTAGAAAAATTGATATAGTGACATCTGCCCAGTTAAGATGATTTTTTTTTTTTTTTTTTTCCAAAGATACCATCTTATTTTAATCCTTATACTCAAGAACCCGATCATTTTCATCTTTGTTGTATTCTATGTTTAACTTGAGCAGTGAGTGAAAATGAAGATTATATTCACCATGTTGAGATAAGACATAGAAATCACACCATCTTCAAAATGAAGATTAAAACCAATTAATTTGGAGAAAAATGTACTTGAAACACATGATTTATGAGAATGAATAGAATCAAAAACTGACCAGCTATCCAAGAAGACCTTGCCAACAACCAAGTCCAAGGAAGCTCCAAATGAGATACCATCAGCATCCGTAACAAAATACTTGGATGCATAGGTGAGGCCATAGACCCTCTTGCCAGAATTTTGGCCATCTTCACCAAGACATGAAGATAGCATGGAGTGACTAGCCAATAGCCTCAGAATCCGATCCACCATAGTTGGTGCTTCTGGATTCTTCACGCCAATTTTTTCTGTGATCTCTTCTGCTGAGAGCTTGGCACCTTCACCTGCTTTGGCGATGATGTCAAAGATACCAAGCTCATTGGCGGTCTTAACCGCAAGAGGGTAAACCACAGTAGAAACCATGTTCATGGCAAAGAGGATGCCATCTTGGTCTCCTTCAACGTGTTTAAGTTGCATGGCTTCACCGTTAATATTGGTTTCCTCTGATGGAGCCATGATGATGTTATCTGATAGAGTGTGCTAAAGAAACCTATAGAGAGAGAAGGAGAGAGGAGCTAGAAAATGTTATGCTGATAAGTTGAAGTGCGGTCTCTTTAGTAATTGAAGTATGTAAGCTTACGTGTGTATATATAGAAATGTGTTTCTTAACTAGTAAATTACATATATAACCATAACATATTAAAAGCCCATTTAGTTTCTTTTTTAATTGGTTATCATAAATATTCTGGCAACTCCTTACTTTTCAACAGATTTTGTACCATATTTATAATAGTTTGATTTTTTTTCTTGTTTATAGTATCATTATTATGTTGTAGTGTATATAGATAAGTTATGTGATGCTTAATTCATTCTCTTCGAGAAAAGTATTTGAATACTTTTAGATATATGTTTACCCGTGTCTATTCTTAGGACTTTAATCATGTGGTCATTGTTTAGTTTTATCACGACTTTAAATTTTTTAATCTCTTCTAATACATCACTCTTTTTTTTTATTAAGTAAATTTATAATTTCATAGAAAAATCATAATGAAACAAAATATTTGTTATCTCATAGATACTTAATTTGAATAAGACCATATAAATATCTGAGTAGACCAGTAATATTTTCTCTTTTGTTTTTTTATGAAATATATTGTTCAAAAGAATTTCTTGAGTGTTTGGTTTTTATATATTTTTTACCAACATCTTTGGACTGATAAATATAAGGTAAATCTTGCATCAAGTTTATGATTTTTAAGTTTTTCATATTTCTAAAAGATTTTTAAGTTTTTTTATATTTCTAAAAGATTTTTATGTTTTTCATATTTCTAAAAGATTTTTATGTTTTTCATATTTCTAAAAGATTTTTAGGTTTTTTATATTTTTAAAGTCAAGATGAACAAAATGATAATGCCAAAGCCATTCATTCTTGAAAGCGGAGAAAGTTGCAAAACATATTTGTTATTTACTACATTAATTTCAACCTTTAAAATTTAATTATTGGTTAGAGGTGATTTCAAAATCAAAGGGTGTTGTTATCATACATTTGAAGCATTTTATCTTTCAATCTTAAAGTGTATCCTCTCTCAAGTAATTGACCAAGACTTAGTAAATTACTCTTCATTTTAGGAATAAATATAAGCTTGACTGTCATTCTTCATTTTAATCACTATCTTTCCAATATCTTCTACCACTAGAGCATGATCATCAATAAACTTCACCTTACTCTTAATTGATTCATCAAGACTTGTAAACCAATCTTTTGTTTTTGTCATATGTGTTAAGGATCATGTATCCACCAACAATATTCAAGTCTTTTTGCTTAAGTGGTAGTAGCCATTAACACAACACTAATTATGAGTCGTCATCTCCTTCTTAAGCCATTTGCACTTAATCTTTTCTTGGATTTGGTTTTGTTATAACATATCACATTTTTAACAAAAGTGTGTCCTTTTTTTTTAATGAAAAATTACTCTTTGTTATCTTCCTTCTCATACTCTTTGTTCACTATACAATCAAACTTCGTTAGTAAAGTATACAATACTTTCTCAATCACTTATAACTTAACTATGTTCTCTCCAAGACCTTCCATCGTATTTATTATTATCTAAACAAGAATAATATATTCAATCACTATCACATTACTTTCCATTGATAGAAGATTAAACATCGATTCTAATACCAATTATTGGGACACACATAAAAAAAAGAGAAAAATAAGTTGAAGTAATTTATAAACAACACGTAGATTTCATGATACACTTTTTACTATTGCCTAATAGGCAATACTCTCACACTTAATAAGTCTAATGTATTATAGATTTATAACAAAATTGTAATAGAATAAAATTGAATTACAACATAACATTATCAACCCATTATTCCAATTATTTTTTCAGTAGATCAATTCTTCTTCCATTTAGAATCCTTAGATAAAAATGTTCATACCCTACAATCCTCTTTCATTATTTACTTTTTCGATGATTTATGATATCGTGTGACATTCTTCATTTTTTTTATTCATTAACACTCTTTATTTTGTCTTATAACTATTTATGTTAAATTTTATTGAAATTGAACTATAATAATAAAATAATTCGTATTTTAGTATATTTTAAAGAATCTATATTACACTAATTTTGATCTATATAAAAGATGCATTTTAAATAATTTTATATTAATATAAAACTTTGTGTATACAGTCTATATGTTAGGATTTTTCAATTCAAAATTTTTAAAAAGATAATATCAGATAAAAACAATTCAATGATATAATAACATTTGGTTGAATTTGTACTAATGAAATTTGATTCCTCTTCTTTCTATAATTTTTATATATACAACCGGTTATCGTGGGTGGGTGGTTGTAAGAAAAAGTATTTTAGAAATTAAAAGAATCATTTTTTGATAGATGTATTCAAAAGTTATTTGATTTGTAAACTTTTGACTTCTCTGGTGGCTGTAATTTGGACACATGATTTTATTTTAGACAAGCTGCTGTGAAACACTTAGGTCAGTCTCAAGTTTTCTTTCTTTTCTTTAATCCCATTTGATGTTGTTTTGGTAGCAGTCAGTAAAATTTGTTTGACAAGAAAGGATTTATTAAAACTGTAAATGCTTGAATTGAGCATAAAATGTGCCAACCAAGACTCAATATAATTAATACATAACAAAATTTGGTAGCTGTGAGTAGAATAAAAAGAAAATCAAAGTAAACGGAAGCACCAACTCATGGCTAATACCACTGTTCCAAACCAAAATATTAATCTCCTAAAACATCAACTTCACACAGTATTCGAAGGTAAGAACCTGCAATAATTTACTGTGGTCGTGAATGATCTATATGATAGTATTATAATAATATTATTATTATTATTATTTTTATTATGATTATATTTATGATTATGATTGTTAATATAATTAATAACATTATTATTATGATTATTATTAATATTATTTTTGTTATCATTAATAATAATATTATTATTTTTATTAATATCATTTTTATTAAAAATAACAATAATAATATTAACAATAATATAAATAATATCAATAATAATATTAATAAGATTGATAAAAGTAATATTAATAAGATTCATAATAAAAATAATAAATTAATAAAATTTAAAATACTAATATTATTAATAATATTAATACGGATAATAAAAATTACATTAATAATAATAATATTAGAAATAAAAATATTAAAATATTATAATAATATTTTTATTATAATATTATTATTAACTATTATAATAATAATAATATCACAAATATTTTTAATATAACTGAAAATAATATAAAAAAATATTAATAATATTAAAATTATTTTTTATATAAATATAAATAATGTTGATAATAATATAGTAATAATAAAAATATTATTAATGTAAATATAAATAATATGAATAAAAGTATTAATAATATTCTATATATTAAAAAACATATAATAATAATGTTAATATAAATAGTAATAATAATAATAATAATGTTATCAATAACATCAATAATATTTTGAGTATAAATATTAATAATATTAAAAACTTTAATAATATTAAAAACGACATTAATAATTTGAAAAAAATATAATACTCATAATAATAATTATTATAATTTTAATAATATTATAACTAACAATATTAGAAATAATAATAAAAACAATAATATTAGCAATAATATTAATAATATTATTAATATTAAT
>Ga0099824_1010144_pt1 | contig 11270 bp, 10 predicted proteins | sample SiratrowhiteBW_FD_76837 | JGI IMG/M metagenome (GOLD analysis project Ga0099824, IMG submission 76837) | Root nodule microbial communities of legume samples collected from California, USA - Siratro white BW | ecosystem: Host-associated > Plants > Roots > Nodule | place: USA: California... | reverse complement strand
TTATAAATAATATATATATATATATATATATATATATATATATATATATATATATATATATATAGTAAGACAGAGGTTGTTGATACGCAACAAATACATTGATCAGGGAAAGTTACTCCTTAATCAATTTAAAACTATATTCTAAATTATATAATTCATAATATTATTATGGATGAAATGCAAAACAGGGTCAAGTATTATTATCTTTTAATCTCATTGAGATTCATTTATAGTATCAAGAGCACTACAAGCACACTCTGCAATGCTAATTAAATAATTAAACAAGTTAAAACAGATTATGCAGAATCCATCATTCAATACTGAGACACACATAATGATAGAAACTGGATCAGATTAGTGATCAGTGAAAGAGTGAATCTTTAATTCTTTATTGAAGAACCTATTGTCCCTGTCGAGCCTAATGCACTAATTTAAATTGGAAAAATTTTATAAGCAATACACTTTAGCCTAAATCAAACTTATATAATCGACTTAGGAGATGAAGTTTGCCTATATTTCCCTCTCCGTGTTTCCTTATTTATTCTTTCAGCATACTAACTATTTTTTACCACCAATAGTTAAACCTTTAACCATGGCAATCTCTTCACACTACTTACGGGCTATGAAACATGGATACAATACCACGAATACGTAGACATGTGTAATCTCTAAAATATAAGATACCGAGACAAGGATTTATATATTACATTACTATGAATTATATAAATTGACAATCAAGATTTATGTATTAAAGAAACATCTATCAACAAGGTTAGACAAATATAATAAAAAATGAATCTAATTCATTTATCTAAAATCCAAAAAGTAATAAGAAACATATATAATTTAAATATTTTTTGTTATATGTAGGATTTGTTTCTTATCAATAATAAGTTTATAAGTTTTTAGAAAATTATTGTATTAATCTCTTTTAAAATTGTATTGGAACTGTGTTAGAATTGTCAGATACCTAAAAAAATGTCTTTTGAATTATACACTTTACCAATACATGTCATACATGTGTCTGATACGTGCACGGGACACACCACTTAAAAAGGAATGCCCGAGCTTCATAGCTCAGGTAAGCTTTCTTACCTTCCTTTGGCAAACCTTCTTAATCAAGGAACTTGGTCTATCGTATAACAATTCAAGCTGTTTCTTGTTTGGTGTATCTGAAATCCACCATTGAAGTTGCTAAAAGCTAATGTAACTAGCAAGTCACGGAATAAATGACTCTAAAATAGTAAATTGGTATAAGTTATGGACAAAACTTAGATCCAGTTGTTTAGGCGTTTCTGGTATTTTTCAATACAAATTGGAACTTCACCTTAGCAACTTATGCTAGTATTCAGCACAAACTTAAATTATGTAGATTAACAAGCTAAAACTTCAATTGTAAAAGAAAACAACAATAAAACCACCTAAGAAACAGTATCTAAGTTTTATCTGTAAGTTATAACCATGCTCAATCCTGGATCACAAATTATATAGAAATTATTTCACAAATGGAAGATATGTGCAGAAACACACGAAACTTCAAAAGATTAATGTCCTTATAAACTATTTGCCTCCAACCACACTTACCACAAAATTTATACAGCATACAACTTCATACCTGAACTTGCCTTGAAGGTAAAAACACTTATCAACGGAAGGGTCAGTGTTGCCAAGATAATTAATCAAGAGCATGGCATGACAACTATGGAAATTGAATCTGCTCCTCACATAACTTGCACAGATGTCATCGTTTCCTAATCAATAATTGATACAGAATGTCCACCACAAGTGCATCAAAAAATATCTTTTCAAAGAGTAAAGTGAGATAATCCACTAGTGTCCAATGACATTATAAGCAAAAGACCATGGTAAAAGTAATTAAGTACCTTACATTTACCATGACATTGGAGCAATCACTCATTTCAAACTAAGAAATATTAGCAATCATACATGACTACAATATTCAACAGAACTGAAAGTATCTTTAGTCTTATTGATGTTGTTTCACTCATGACTCCATAACCACCTATATGAAAGGGAATATATACAGTAGGAACGACTCTAGCGAGAACAATTGCTTACGTGAGAACATAAGAATAACTAATAACAACCATCTTATCAAGATTAAAGATAATAGACTATTAAGATTATAATACTTACGAATTCAAATTAAAGTCTCATTTAATCATCAAATCTCTAAAAGATTCACCAGTCAAAAATAAAATCTATGAAAGATCTTAATATCACATCCTAAAATATCTCAATTATCATGCTGCTCCTTTTTCAAGATTTTTGTTAACTCATCAGTCCAATGACTTTGTATTGATCAAGCCATCAATACAACATCCTAAACCCATCAATACATGACCACCATTCTCATTGTTGTTATCACAACCACAATGACCACATGTTGATCAAACTAATCAAGGATTTTGAGGTTTGAAAACTTTATTTTACAACAATGTATTTTAATTATGACCACAACTTCATAATACGTTGTATTATACAACTTTCCTCTTATGTAATCTTTATAAAGAATATACAACCTTTCAAACCGTTTGGACTTTATGAAAAAGAGCAATAATAGAAAAGCTATAGAAATATATTGAAACAAAAAATATATTTATTGATTGATGAAAACATTATATTCACTAACGAAAAAAAAAAATGAACCAAAACAACATTAATAACAACTGAAGACAAACAAAATAAACTAGAGAACCATACAAGATAACAACCAAAAGAAAGCACAAGAGCACAAAAAAATGCAAAGACACGTGAGAACCAATCCATCACTCCTCATCTTCTTAAGCACGAGTGATGACCACATCTTTTTATTTTCAAACGCCTATAAATGCTTGATAAATTCTCATCTATGTCATCAAGACGCCTATTGTAGTGCTTGTCTCTGAACCTGCCAATTGTAGACCTTCGGTTTGTTTAGCAACGTCATTTCAAATGGTGAGAGTAGCTGCTAAGGTTTCAAAAATTCCCTCAAGTTCCTCTAGCTCCACATCAAGAGACCATCCTTATATGCGAATTCATCTGCTCATTCTATCAATCCCATGTGCAAAGTCCACTTTTGCTAATCTTGTCAGAGTTGAACATAATTGTGAAAACTTCATCTTCAAATCTACTATGTTGTGTGCCAAAACCTTGAAGATGGACACAACAAAAGGAATAAGGTAAAGGATCAACTGCCGTGTCTTCATTATGCTGTCTAACAACTGGAAAGTATATCCAGAATTCTTGAACCAGCTAATGTTAACATACTTATTGGCTATGATTTTTCTATTCTTCCACTTGTGCTTAAAAAGGTGTCTCACATCAGGGTTTGATATCCACCTTCCAACTAATGTTGGGTGCATTTCAGCAAGACCCTTGTCCTTGTTGTGGAACACACTCCATTTCATCCTCTTGGATTGAGATGGTGATGCCAAAGTATTGAAAATAAAACGAACAAGAAGTAATGAATGCACAAAACTTTAGAGATGGGAAGCAAATAGAAGGCAAATTGAAGGGTGGATCTCAAACTCTAATGTAAGACATCTTATTAAGCTAGGGTGGAAGGATAAATCATAGCCCACAAGTATCTCAGCATCTGCTAGTTCAATAACTCTCCATTTACTTTCAAGGAGTTGTTAGATAATCAGAGTCTCAAGAAGTTTGTTGAAATGGAAGACAAGTTTATCCGAATTTGGTTCATGCTTTCTGTGTCGACATTAAGTTGATAAACGGTGTAATGCATTCCAAAATGAAGGGTGGAGAGCACAATTTTGAAGGATGTAGCTGGTTTCAAGCTTGAAGGAGTCAAGATTACTATTGGAGTTGAAGATTTTGATAAGCCTGGTGTCTATAGTTGTCTTAAAGACCCAAACGTCCAAAATTTTCTTTGTTCGAGACAATCACAATAAAGAAGGATGAGAGACTATTGACATATGTCATCACATGGATTATTGTCCTAGGAGGAGCAATCACACAAAAATGACTACTAAAGACATATCGATTATCTATGCCTTCAAAAATGGCATCCAAATGGATTGGCAAGCATTCTGTTGAATAACATCATGAAGATCAGGTAGTTGGCCCTTTACCCTATTCCTTATGTTGTGTTCATCTCTAAGGTGTTGGAACACAACAAAGTAGATTTGATAGATGAAGTCTTTACAATTATGTTCAGCTCCAACAAGAGTAAAAAAAGTGAAGTTCACCACATAGGGTTGAAGAACAAGGAGATGAATTCGACTTTAAGGATGGTCTTCCAAAGGTGGAGCTAGAGAAACCCAAGAAAATTCTTGTGAAAAAAGCAACCACTCTCAAATTTTGAAATGACATTGCTAAATAAACTTGACAAAGTCTACAATTGGCAGGTTGAGAGACAACAGCAATATGACATGCGCATTGATGAAACAAATGAGAAGTTATCAAGCATTTAGAGGCGCTTGAGAAAGGTTTATATTGGAGCAGGGTATGAATTAGAAGAAGAGCAAAGACAGATTGGTCCTCATGTGTCTTTGCCTTTTTCTTTTTTTTTTTTTGGTGCTCTTGTGGCTTCTTTTTGGTTGTTATCTTTCATGGTTTCTTATGGTTGTTATCTTGTATTTTTTTTTTTTTTCAATTAGTAAATATAATGTTCTTATCAATCAATGAATATATTTTAGTTCAATATATTTCTATACCTTTCCTATTATTACTCTTTTTGATAAAGCTTGAAATGGGAGAAAGGTATTCGTTTTACAAAGTCTTGGTCATCGTAAAAAAGGAGATTTGATTAAGTTAGAATCTGCATCACATTCATCATAAGCAGTGATTTGAACTTACATATTTTGAAAGCTTATTCACTCCTTAGTACAAAACTCTCGTAGCCATTCTGCTTATTCTTGTCTGTTCCACTTTAACCAAGCTTATGAGGCAGAAAGAGAAGAAAAAGAAACACACACAACATAAGTACAACAAAGTCAAGCATTTACCTGCTGAATCAGTCCCATGTGAATGTAAAAAATTACCATACATTTAATTCCAGTTCTATGTCTAAACCTGTTATTGAGTTCCTAACCTAGCCATAGTAGGACCGGTCAAAGCAGAGAAAATTAAGGGCATGTCCATTTTCAACTGGGTGCAACAGTAAACAGAGTATTGCCTCAATTTTGTCTCGAAACATAGTTTGAAATGGACAAAAAGAGAAAGTCGCTTTTGCAAACAAAGTTTGCAATATGAAGTTCATTCAAACTTAAGACTATAAAAGTTGAAATGCGCTGCTTGTGGGAATTTTAAGGCACAAATTGAAGCCCCCAACTGACATCCAAACATACAAGCAATAGCATTATGAAGAACTAATACAAAACTGCAAACATCTATCAAATACACAAAACACCGTATAAAACCACCAACATTGTATTTTCCTTTTTCTTTTCAGAAAGCACATTTATCACGTACACAAATCAAGAAAATTTATCACAAGCATACATTTCAACCATGTGTGCATCAAGAACTATTAGTATAGGATGAAACAAAACCACTACAGAGAAGCCTCTCCACATACTTGCCAAGAATATCTACTTCGAGATTCACCTTATCCCCAACGTTCTTCAGAGGAATCACCACCTTCTGTTGAGTATAAGCCACCAACATGAAATTGAAACACTCCTCATCGTCGAACACATCCACCACAGTCAAACTAGTCCCATCCACAGCAATGAACCCCTTAGGCACAATGTACTTAAGCAGCGATTTTTCAGTCTTCACCTTCACCCAAAGGGAATCTCCTTCTGGAACCTTCGACACGATCACCCCCGTGTTATCCACGTGACCCTGCACGAAGTGCCCACCCATGCGGGTCGTCGGCGTCACCGCGCGCTCCAGGTTCACCGGCGACCCGGGCTCCAGCTCCGACAGCGACGTCTTGCGCAGCGTCTCCGGCGACAGCCCCACCGTAAAGTCCGAGACTTTGCCATCGAATTCCGTCACCGTGAGGCACGTGCCGTTCACGGCGATACTGTCGCCAAGGTTGACGCCGTCAAGGACCGTGGAAGCCGCGATTTTGAGGTCAACGCCACCGTGGGGGGCCGTGCCGAGCTGCTTGACGGTGCCCATTTCCTCGACTATGCCGGTGAAGAGGCAGACGGGGCTGGCGGCGCGGCGGTGGCGAATGGGGGCGCGTGAAGTTAGGGGGAGGAAGGCGCGTAGATGGGTAGGTTTGAAATTGGGAATGAATCTGAGATGGGTGGGGTGAGAATTGTGGGAAGTGTGAGTTGTTGTAGCGATTCTTGAGAGTGTGGGTGTTAAGGTAAGAGATGATGAAATTGGCATTTTCACAGTGTTGTGTGTTGGGACTGGAACAATAGGGACTGTGTTGTGTTTGCAAGCATGTGCTTCTGCAAACGTGTGAGATTGTCGATGCTGTTCGTTCCTACATGGTAGAAATTGGGACCTGCACTTAAATTTTTTAAATATCATAAATGTCTTTGTGATTTTTGTTTTGAAATGGCATTTTTGGTATTTTAGAAAGATTATAGTGCTGGACACAATTTATATGGTGCAGAAAGTAACTGCCGGTGGTTGGAGCCTTTCCACAATATACCAGGAAAATTGTATGAACTCTTTATAACTAATAATTAAATTACACTATATTTGATGAGGTGTTATTGGTTTGCTATTATTTTTTAACTAACAGTAAAATTTAAACATGTTACAAATTTTCAATAAGGTTAGCATTTTACATGGTTTTTGTGTTGAATGTTTTCTGTTTATTCTTTGACTTGACTTCTGCTGTAATTTTTGTAGATTTGATAGTTTATGATGTTTTGTGATTTTGTAAAAATTAAGGATATGAACTAAATAAAAAAAAATATGTAAGTTGAAATCTGTTAGAAAATCTGGACAAGTTTGAATTTTTGAAGATGGAAACTTATCAGATTGTTTAGGGTTTGTATAATGAGCTAGCTAGCCGTTCTTCTTTATTACAAATTATTTTCACATAAAACCCTTTTACATCCACTTGAAACAAAACATGTTCATTTACACAAAACAATGCATCATGTTTCGAAACAAAATTAAGTTTATCTTACTCTGATATAAGATTAACGTAACCTAAGTCAAATATTAGGAAATATTTTATTTTCCTTACTTACAATTATATCATGAATAGAAAATGGAAATTGTAAAACACATAAGAAACTGAAAAGAATAGTAATACAACCATGAATCGAAATGCAAAGCAGATCCTACTAAACTAAAACTGAATTTCAAAAGGATAAAATGCATAGCTAAACTGTAAAATGGGAAATGAAAGCAACATTAAAGAATTTGTGTAAAATGTATAAAATATAAAAGAATAGTAAAAAGTAAACAATTGCCTAGCCTGAAATCGAACAATTAAAAGTCAAAATAATATAATTAAAGAAAAGGAAAGATAACCCCAAATGTTAAAGAAAATCATTTAATAAAAAAGTTATAAGAAGAAACTTTTATTAAAGGACTTTGACTTTTTCAATTGACTTGTTATAAATAAGAAGTGACTAGTCCTTTTTATATATTCAAGAAAATAAATTTTTAATTAATTTGAAGATAATTTTAGACTTTTTTTTATCTATATTATAGAAGACTCTAAATTATTGTAGATATTATTAAAAAAATCAACTTTCTTTTTAACAAAATGATCATACAACAGGAATTCCTAAAATAGTGTTTCATTTTTTGTAAATCCGATCAATCCTAATTCACTCTCATATACAGAAAAAATCACATTGGATTTCTTTGAACAAATAAATCCCATGACCAATTGATTCAGAATTATAAATTTCAAATCTGAAAACTAGAATCAAATATAAATTGAGATTGATCAAGACTTATAAAGCAATTCATTCACCATTATCAAGAATCATAAACACAATTGAAAAATGAAAAATGGGTAAGAGATCAAACAAGCTAGCAGAAAATTATAAATGTGAATTGCAAAATTGAGGTAAGATAACATACTACAGTTACTAAAAATAGTAAAGAGAAAGAAAAAAAGATAAACCAAAACAGAGGAGATAACAATAACTACGAGAAAGAAAACTAAAAATCAATGAATCGTTAATCACCATTTTTCTATGAATCATCTACTAAAACTAATTGTAAAATATTTTTAACTACTATTTCTATCCATCAGAACTGTTATATGTTAACCGGAATTTACTACTTTATCCTTTTGTATTTAAGGTTTTAAAGATCCCCTTTTGTATCTCATTTTTTCAATTTGAGAAAATAGAGAGCCACCTTTACAAGTTGGTATCACAGCTCTAGGTTTAGATCAAAAACCCTTCCTCTTCACAATCGCCTCCACTGCCCAGTCGTCGTCGTCGCCGTTGCCACTGCCACCGCGTCCGCTCCAACAGCCTCCAGTGCCAGTCGCAATTACCGTTGTTGCCGCATTCGCTCCAGCCGTCGCTACCCAGTCCGTGCACCACCACCGCTGCCTAGTCCGCGCACTGCCGTTGTCGCCTCCGCAACCACACTCCTCCAACCACCATAATCGTGTGAGACGCCACAGTTGTGGTTCTTTGTATTTTGTCATTTGTTTCGGTGTTTGATTGTTGGTTCGTGACTCCGTATTTGGAAGAAAATGTCATCCAAATTTGATATTGAGAGGTTTGATGGGAAGACGAGTTTTGCACTTTGGCAAGTGCGAATAGCTGCCATATTGTCCACCCTTGGCATCAAGGATGCCATCTATGGTAGAGAAGTCGATGCGAAAATGCGGATAAGAAGTGGAAGGAAATGGATGATAAGGCTTTTTCCACTATCGAGTTGTGTTTAAGTGATGCAACACTTCAAGAGGTTTTCTCGGAAATGACCACTATGGGTTTGTGAAAGAAGTTGGAAGAGACGTATATGAAGAAGTCTTTAACAAATCGGTTGCAGTTGAAGCTACGCCTCTACACTCTTCATATAGCCGAAGATACATCTATTTCCAATCATATTGTGGAGTATACCTCCATCTTGAATGATTTGGGAAAGTTAGATGTCAAGGTAGAGGATGAGGACCAAACTTTGTTGTTGTTGTGTTCTTTGCCTACACAATATAAGTCGCTTAGGGACATGATGATTTATGGTAAAGAGAAAATTTCTCTTGAGGATGTGAAGGGTAACCTGCAAGCCAAATTGCACTTGGATAATGAGATAACCAGTGTTGATAAAGGAAGTCAAGGTGTTGGTTTAGTGACCGAACGGGGGAGGTCTAAGGACAAAACCCCGATGGGAAATAGAAGTCGGTCAAAGTCAAAGCACAAAAATCTTATATGCAATTATTGTAAGAAGAAGGGACACATAAAGACCAATTGTTTTATTTTGCATAATAAACAAAAGGGTCGTGGAGGTGTTATTTCAAAAGAGGTCAATGTGGTCAAAGATTATGACAGATATGACGTTCTTTGTGTGGTTGATAATTGTGTCAATGATGAGAATGCTTGGATTATGGACTCGGGTGCTTCTCAACACATGACTCCAAATAGGGATTGATTTGAGACATATGAGCCTTCAAGTGGAAAGGTTCTTATGTGAAATAATCATTTGTGCAAGGTTGCAGGTGTGGGCTCAGTGAAGATTAAATTCCATGATGGAAAGATACGAAGGTTTACGGGTGTGAGACACATACCCGATTTGAGTAAGAACCTAATTTCTTTAGGGTCTCTTGAAGAGAGGGGATGTAAGTTTCAAAGTGATAGTGGAGTTTTTCGTGTTTCAAAGGAAGCTCTCACCATTATGAGAGGAAAGAAAGTAGGAAATCTCTATTTCTTGCAAGGGTCTACAGTCACAGGCTCGGCCTCCGTTGCGAGCTCGGATCCTACCTCGGATGTTGATGTTACGAAGTTGTGGCATATGAGGTTGGGACATATAAGCGAACGGGGAATGACCATTTTAAGTAAGAGAGGCTTGTTGTGCGGTAAATGCACAAGTAGCTTGGAGTTTTTTAGCATTGTGTATTTGACAAGCAAAAGAGATTGAGCTTCTCAACGGCCATTCACCAGACCAAGAAAACGTTGGATTACATCTATTCGGATCTTTGGGGACCTTCACGTGTGTCATCAAAAGGTAATAGTTCTCGCTATATGCTTACTTTCATTGATGATTTTTCAAGAAAGGTTTGGGCTTATTTCTTGAAAGAGAAGAGTGAGACCTTTAAATTGTTCAAGGAATAGAAGACACTCTTGGAAAATCAGACTGGAAAGAAGATCAAGAGGATGAGGACCGATAATGGTTTAGAATTTTGTAACCACCAATTTGATGTGTTTTGTAAAGCCGAAGGAATTACTAGACACAAAACAGTGGTTAATACTCCATAACAAAATGGAGTTGCAGAAAGAATGAACCGTACATTGCTTGATAGGGCTCGTTGCATGCTTTCCAATGTGGGTCTTAGCAAGGAGTTTTGGGCGGAAGCGATTAGCACAGGGTACTATTTGGTGAATCGATCTCCCAAAACTTCCATAGAGTGCAAAACACCTGAAGAAGTATGGTCGGGTAAGCCAGATGATTATTCAAACTTAAGGGTGTTTGGTTATCCTACATATTACATGAAGGGAAGTTAGAGGCAAGAGCAAAGAAGGGTGTTTTTGTTGGGTATCCCGTGAATGTGAAGGGGTACAAGGTGTGGTCTCCCGCATCTTCTAAATTTCTCATTTCAAGAGATGTCACTTTTGATGAGTCGGCTATGTTGAAATCCAAAGATGTTGTGCTCAAGTCGACCATTATGGAGAATGAGAAGATTAACAAGAAGCTGGAGTTTGAGGTGCCGGTCCAACAAAGTGATGAAGAAGAGGTTATACCACATGAAGTTGCTTATCCAGAAGAACAAGAAGTTGAAGAGCAACCATATTTGTTGACAAGACAACGTGAAAGAAGAGAAATTAGAAAACTGGTGAGATATGCTAATTTTGCTTATTGTTTTGCAGCTGCCGAAGAGGAGGAGTATAGTGAACCATCATCTTACAAAGAAGTTATTTCTTCCAAAACTGCAATGGATTGGGTTTCTGCCATGAATGAAGAGCTTCAACCGTTGGAAAGAAATCACACTTGGACTCTTGTGAAGCCACCTAGTGGTAAGAAGATTGTGGGTTACAAGTGGGTCTTCAAGAAGAAGGTAGATGGTTCAAGACCAGAAAATCTTCGGTATAAGGCAAGACTTGTGGCGAAGGGTTATAGTCAAGTTCAAGGTGTGGACTTTAATGAAGTATTTTCTCCTGTTGTCAAGCATACCTCCATTCGAGTTTTGCTCTCTTTAGTGGCAATCA
>Ga0099824_1010143_pt1 | contig 11270 bp, 4 predicted proteins | sample SiratrowhiteBW_FD_76837 | JGI IMG/M metagenome (GOLD analysis project Ga0099824, IMG submission 76837) | Root nodule microbial communities of legume samples collected from California, USA - Siratro white BW | ecosystem: Host-associated > Plants > Roots > Nodule | place: USA: California... | reverse complement strand
TTTTAATTGTTTTTAATATGTAAATTTTAATTTAAAATTAAAATTAAAAAAAAAAAAAAAATTAAAAATCTCATTAATTTAAAATTTAATAAATTTTTCCTTTTTTTTTTTTTCTTTTATACCTCTTTTTTTTTTTTTTTTCAAGTAAATGAGGCAAGATATATATGGACAAAGAAAAATCAGGATACATGAATATGTCAAGGGTTTTATATCCTAGCCAAATCCAAGAATCAATGCTAATAAAAGGAAAAGACAGCATGAACTTTTCAAATATGTTTAACACTTCTTTCTTTTAAGGTTTGACTTGCATTGTATTGATTAAGTTAATGATCAAATTCCCTCACCATGAACACAAAAAGTGGCTACTACAGCATCCATTTTGAGTAAAATGGGGAACAAATCTTGAATTGGTTTTAAGAAAGACCTTAACGCCTATGATGTCTCACAAGACACAACCATATACCAAGCAACCCAAAGTCTAATACATAGCAATATTTAATGCATATATGAAACTTGTTGCATCTTGAATAAGTCCCTCCTATATCACACACACACACACACCCTATAACCTTGTGGCAAAAAGAGTCTCGTTTGTGTTTAGTTCAATATGATATTCTTGACCACCCAAAAGTTACATAAAAGCCTAACTAATGACAATGGGATGATTTAGTGAAGTTGATAAAAGTCTTAGTCTCAATTTTCTAATTTACAAACTTTAAAAGAGACATTATTTGATGAAATCTATTTTGTCTGCTTTCAATCATTTTTAAATGTTAAATATAGTGATGTAAATAAATTTTATAGTTATGTCATCATTTTTACACTATTTATATTTCTAAATTAATTTTCAGTTTTATACTATCATTTTTAAAATTATATATTTTTTTAAAAATAAATTATCAAAATACTAAAAATAACATTATTTTTTTATAAGCAATAAAGAATATATTAAAATGAGAATAATAAGATTATCTCAAACTATATACAAAATATACATAATTACACAAAATAGTGCTCTTTGGCATAGACAAACATTTCCAAGCTCAGATTGTTATTATTCACTTCATCTAACCAAGTGAGAATAGTGCATTTTATTCTCAAAGTTTTCTACGAAAGTGTGGGTTTTGTCATTCATAAGATTGAAAATATAGTGAGCTTTAAGAAAGTAATGCCTTGAATCATAAGGGTGTGTAACCAAGTAGATTAATGATGCCAAGAAAAATGTCAAGTTTCAAAGATAGAAAACTGGTGATTAATTATAGAGTAAAAGTATTATACACTTGAATTTTATATTAATTGTGAATAATATAAATATTCATAAAATTGTAAATGAAGTACCACTTTTAATATTATTTAAACACTTTTTTTGAAACAATATTAGTTAAATATTATATGTGGTACATATTAATATATTTAATAACAAAAGGAATCTTTTTATTGTAGAAACAGATATTTCATTAAGGCTAATAAGTTCTCTAGTGAAAAAATAGTATTCAACAGTCTTAAAAATAGTGTAAAAGGAAATGCAATATATAATGTATAGAAAGTTGTTTCTTAAAATAACATATTAGGATATGGATGAACAAGTTTTTCTATTAATACATATAAAAGATGAAAATAATAAGAAGAAAAACTTTCTCATAAATTAATTTACACATCATTTTAGGTTTTTACTAAACAAGTTTTTATATTTAAGACTGAGAACTTCAAGAATCTTGATCGTTTATGATTATTAAAGTAAAAGTCAGTTAGTAAATACATTTTTACAACATCATGCATATTCATTATTTTTCAAAATAATGTAGCAAATGTTATTATTGTATTAATCCTATACATATTAAGTTTAATATTTAGAAAAAAAAAACTGGAACAATAAATTTTAAAAGTTCAGTTTAGTTTATAGAAAAAAAAAATTAAAGAAAATGAAAAATAAAACAAAATTGGCGTCGCCCGGACTCGAACCGGAGACCTTCAGTGTGTTAGACTGACGTGATAACCAACTACACCACGACACCTTATGCCGTGAGTTTTTAATTAATATTTTATATAATATAAGAAAGTTAGTTCCTAAAAGGAAAAACTTCATAAAAATGTCCCTAAAATTAAAAAAATGTTTGTAAATAAATTAATTGAAATTGTCCCTTTTAAGGTAAAAAAACACGTCTCATTATATTTATTTTTTAAGAGTCAATTTTATAAGAACTTAATTTCCTTTTTTTTTTATTTCATTGTATTACATGTTTTTAAATTTTTGTGTAACTTTTATTTTAATAAAATATTTGATAAGATTTCATTCCTTATTAATGTTTTTTGTAATTATTATATCTTACGATAACTAAAATTTAATTAATTTATAGTTTTAGTAGGTTATTAATATTTGTAAAATAAAAAGATTGAAAAGATAAAATTTTCACTCTGACGAAAATAAAAGAAAAAAAGGAGAAAGAACATATTATTTTTCCTCTGAAATTATTTAAGTTTCTAGTGCATATATTGAATGACAAACTTTTAGTGACTTCACCCATTGTAGTCTCCATAAAAGAAAGTTGAAACTATCTTGAATTGGCAGTGAATAATCTATTCCAAAAGTTAATTGTTAAAGGGTTTGTATTGTACAAAATAAAGGCACTATATCACAAATAAAATTCTTCCGATAAATAAATAAAAAGTGTTTTTCTTCTATCCAACTATTTGCATGGGTAAATTAATGCCTTTTTTTTTTCTTAAATACATATTATAATGGAGGAAATTTATTCAACAAATAATAAAAATAAGGATGATGGAACATCCTCTAACAAATAAAAAAAGAAAAAAATTAGAATCAATATGATAGAATCATATAAAAACACACCAATTTTTTTGGAAACAACATGAATATAATCCAAAAAAGCACTGTCCCAAATAAAGTCTACCATCAAACAAATTGACATTTAAAATTTTGGCTACTAACGGGAAAGATTCACAAGACTTTATTGCAAAATATTAGCTTATATGCAAGCTCAAGTGAACTAAAGGTACATATGCATATCCTGAGGATAAAACAATAAGAAAAAAACCCTAAACCCTAAATAATAAAAATTAAATAAAAAGATTGTAATACGAGTAATAATTACAAATTTCATAAAAATTTATATATATACATACAAAATCATTATATCTCAGTCAAAATTAATAATTAACTTTATAATATATAACAAAGTATATACTTAGGTGTAAACACTATATCATAATTTGCACAAACTTTCAATTCTATTATTTTCAATTTCTTTCTCATTTAAATCAGTCATGGTAAATCTTGATTAGGTAAAGTTTCATTCTCCTCAACTTCGACTAGAATTAAGTTTTCATTCAAATTCAATACTTCGTTATGCTCATGCTCATCTTTCATAATTCACTCTTCACCGGAAGAATGATCATTAATATTAATTTGAGTTGGTTTTTTTGTTTGCTTCTTCTTAACAGATTTTGAATTAACCTTAACAAAAATAACATCATTCATTGTACTTTACTTTAGCTTATTTATTCTCTTTGTGTGGACCTAAACAAATGCAAAATCAAATATGATAAGCAAGTAGTGGATTAGTAGGCTAATAATTTTATTCTAGAGATAGATTTTAACATTAACTTACCATCTCATAGAAATTCCAATTATGGATGAGCTACATGTCAAGCTCAATATATGAATGACAATTTTCTGGAGTTTAGAATACTCATCACCACAAGACTTCCACCAATCTATTGAAGTCTTCAAATTAATTGAGCTAATAGTCAATGGACAACCAAAATATTTTGCTCATTTTTTGAAATCATCAATTTGAACATCAATGATAATTGTCACCCTCATCCTCCACTATCCTAGTTATACATTCCATTAGACCTTGTGTTTACTTTCAAATTTACTTTAAATTTGGGATGATTATGCATTTGAGGGTTTAGAAAAATAACTTGCAGCATGCAAAGGACTATGGAGTTGCTTGTCCCACATTTCATCAATGGTGTTCCATAAAGGCAAATAACTAGTCAAAATATATTACATTCAGTTAGTTTTTTTGTTTTCAATTTCAAAAGCACTATCCTAACAAACAAATATACATAGTTAGCTAATTAAAATACCTTTTTTTCTTGTAGCATTTAAATCTTTTTTTTGTATATTCTCTTTATCTTAGTCTATTGTTTCATAAATGAACCCCATGGTTAGCTTTTAATCTAAATTAACCAATCAAATCAATTCAATTAGAGACAACACACCTTTTAAACAAGTTATGATATTCAAAAAAATCTTTATCTAAAACCATATCTTCAATTATTTTATCATAATTTGTTTTAGCAAACTTCCTTTTATTATTAGCAAATATTCTAATTAAACATCCCTTATCCTCGTGAAGGCACCTAAATGTCAAGTAAGATATAACAAACTGAGTAATACTCCACCTCATCAAATCTCTTCCTTTTGTGAAATGTTGTAGTAGAAAAATTAGAGAACTTCTTGAATAGATAAAGGTAGTAATTTTCTTACCTTTTTGAATTGTCTCCTCATGAATTGGGATCTTATTTTCATAATCCTCAACATTAACTCAACATAATGTGCAACACAAGGTGTTGAAAATAAATTTTCCTCTTTGCCATAAACATTTGACCAGAAACTTTGTAGTTTGGTGTATTATCGATCACAACTTGAACGAAATTGTCTTCTCCTAGCTCTTCAATCATGTTATCTATCATTTTAAAAAATTTCTTAGTTATTTTAGAATACTAGATGCATATATGGACTTTAGAAACACAGTTCACTTTAGGCTGTTCACTAATAAGTTTATTATTTTCCTCGTTTTCTTATCAGTCCAACCATTAGTCATAATTGTACTTCCCATTTTTTCCAATTCATCCCTATGTACTTGTAAAGCAAGTGATGTATTTGTAACTTCCTCCTTCAAATATTTGACTCTAATCTCATGATAGGATGGAAGTTTAAATCCAAAGCCATGTCTTGAAACCAAATCAAGCATAATAGTGAATTCTTTACTCTTTGCTACATTGCAAGGTATAATATTGTTATAGTAAAACCTGACAATTGCTTGACATGCTTCCTTTCTCACACCTTTCTTAAATATGTGTTGATGGTAGCTTGTGTACTAAATTACTCTCTTAAACATGTTACCCGATGCTTCACTGTTTTTTCATTTCTCACCACCAACTTCTCTATCATTTCCTCCTCCATATCAAGGCTTGATTTTTTCGTTTAATTTTTGTTGCAGACCAACAACAACTTCCTACATTTCGTTCCTCACTTCATTAGTAACATCCTTGCAAGCTCCAATATCCTTTTGAGTACCAACCAAGTGATGCTTCAATGATAAACTCCCCCTTTATTACCCATAGACAATATTTGCATTGAAGTTTCCTAGTATCCCTAGCAACTGAGATACAATGGTTCCAAGTTATATCACTTCTATTTCTTGGAGCTTTTTTGAGAGTCGCGGTCATGAGTATTCAAGAGTTTGAAGTTGGATTTGGAGTAATTTTAATATAGTAGGGAAAATAAAGGAAGAAAGAAATAAGCTTGGGGTGTAAAGTGTAGTGCATTGCTAAAGAAATTAAATAGATAAAGGAAATGAAGAGGAGATAGCAACAATAACCCAAGAGAGCTACATTCATCCGAGAAAGCTACAATCATGGTGTGGTTTCTTAAGCGACTCGTCTATGAAACAGAGAGTTAGTTTTCACGCGATTTTTCACTCAAGCAACTCATTAGTTTTCACTTGACCATTAGTGCACATTGGACTTAACCATTGGTGCACTTTGGATACAAAGGAAAAGAGGACTTAATGGGCTTAAGTAATTGGGCTTTTGCGTTACAAATCCTAACCCGATTAGAACTCTAGAATAGAGGACACGAGATACTTACCTTTGTCACATGCAGTGGATGGAGAGTCATGGAGGTTGCGAGACTGGAGAAGAGTTGCCATCACAAGAAGCCTTGTCGTGAGAGGTATAGTTGCGAGAGGTGCAATTGTAAGAGGTGCCACTGGTGAGAAGCATTGTTGCGAGCGCTGCAACTACGAGGATCTCTTTGAGAAGGTACATCACATCGTGAGACTTGTTGTTCTCATGCGATTTGCAATTTACATTGTCGATCCAATATAATTTATCGAAATCACAACTTTCACGTGATGTGGGATCAGAGAAGAAGAAGAAGATCGTAGAGTCATACGATCTTATGAATTAGATCTCGATTTTGATATGTTGGTGATGGTGAAGTCATTACAGGGAGCATAACACGACTTAAATCAGATTGATTTATTTTGAATCTTTATCTCTTCAATCTGCTCGATACTCAAGGATATTTTTATATTTTTTATATAATTTTTATTCCAATCTTTATCTTCTAATATATTTTCGAAATATTTTGTTAGTTTAATAATAAACGACAATAATAGTAGTCCGTAGGTTAATAAATAAAGAATGAATGAAAGGATTAGATTAAGATTTTAATTAAAAAAAGAAGAAGTCCAAGTTACAATCACAAATAAAAGTAGTGTTCAGTTTTCGGATAAAGTCAAAAGCAGAATACAGAAAAAACAAAACAACGTAAAATAACAAATATAACTTTATGAATAACAACACGTGAAATTATATCTAAACTTAATTTATTAACTATAATTCAATATATAGTAATACATATAAATTTAAAACAGTAAAAGAGCATACCAGAAATTTTTACTAAAACATCTTGATCATTTATAATTATTAAAAGTAAAAGTCAGTAAGTAAAAACATCTTGGCTCTAAAACATGATAGATTCATTATTTTCAAAATAATGTATCAATTTATAGGAAGAATTGAAGAAAATGAAAAAGGGACGAAGATGGCGTCGCCCGGACTCGAACCGGAGACCTTCAGTGTGTTAGACTGACGTGATAACCAACTACACCACGACACCACATGTTCTGAAGTTTTCTTTTAATAAATTTCACTCATAAATTCATGTTACAAATTTAAAATGTATATCCAAGTTGGTTTCTAAAAGTAAAAACTTGATAAAATGTCCACAAAATAAAAAAATGTCAGCTATTGGGTAAATGCAATAATAAAAATTGTCCCTTTTAAGATAAAAAGCATGTGTCATTCTATTTATAACAACTTAATTTTTTTTTTAAATATCATTGTATTATATGTTTTAAAAATTTCGTGTAACTTTTATTTTAATAAAATATTTGATAAGATTTCATACCTCATTAATGTTTTAAGTTATATTATATCTTATGATAACTAAATTTTAGTTAATTAATATTTTATGTGGTTGTTAATTTTTGTAAAATAAAGGGCAATTTTTTATTTTTATGACCCAAAATTTTGTTTAAAATTTTAAGTTTTGAAATTTGATGTCACTTAAGAATATTTAAAAAAAAAGAGTCAGATTTTAAATTTATGACTTCATAATTTTGTGAATCATCCTGTAACAGAGATACCTTAGAATAAATTGTTTGTTATATAATTAATTTTATTTATTTTTATTGGAGAAAAATAATGATTATATTATTTTCTCAAAATTTTCCAAACCCTACAAGATTTGAGTTTAATTCACTGCAACGAGCATTGTATACAATTTTTGCAGTGTTCACAAGAAGCTAGTAGTGAAAGTTCAGAAACGTAGGAGTGGGACACGTGGCACCAATGCACAACAGCCAAACAAATAGGTTCAATTATGAGGTTCCCAATTAACTGGTTAATAAAAAGTAAGAATAAAAATAAATATTGTGGTTATAGCAGTTGGAGGCTCGAAACGACGAACGTGTTGCGTTGTGACTGCGTTTCATGGCTTCTGCATATCCCACACTCCCTTTGGCCTTCGTGCAGCGGCACCATCACGGTGGTTCTCAGCGTCGGCTTTTCTTCTTTGCTAAATTCCGTGACGGAGTTTCCCTCTCTTCTTCGGCTTCCAAACGGAGAGTGTTGGCCAAAGCGCAGAACGCTGTAAACGAGGGAGCTGTTGAAACTCAAAGCTCGGAGTTGACGAATGGTACCAAACGCACTCCTTCTTCCTCCAAATTGGTGCTTGTTGTTGGTGGCTCCGGAGGCGTTGGTAAGCACACAATTTATCTTCATTTATTATATTGCTCTTCAAGTTGTTGTTACCATGTTTATTTGTTGAACATGTTGCTACTCTCAAAATATATTGAAATTTAGTTCTAGTTTTCTCGATGATAGTAAGGCTTAACTGAACTTTGATTTCCGTTGTTTTTGTCAGAGTGGAATATCGGTTTCTATAAAAATTTAATTACAGTTTTGAATCCTTCAGTTTTTCAAAGCTAAACAATTTTGTTGAGGTTTCTCTCTAACCACAATTGTGGTTAAAATTGGATAATGTAGACCATAGTTACTTGATTTTGGAAAAAACTGAACCACCAAATGTGCTAAAATTGTACATTGACGAGACTATGAGAACCAAAAGCGGATTTAACTCTACTAGTGAAATAGTTATACGATTTTATATATCATATTTTCTTTTTATTTCTATTTTTATTAGGTGAAAAGTAAGAATATAACTTATAAGATAGCAATTAATGCTATTTTGAAAACCAAATATAGATATAATTTTTTTTTTCTAAAAATAGGACAATTCGAAAAGGATGGAGGAAATATATATTTTAGCTTTTCTGTTTATTAAAACCACTGTGATTATTTAGTCATGATTTTAAGTTCCATGTACTCCTAGGACTTTTAGTGGGTGGATAGAATAGGATATAAGGAAGGATAAGAAATGATATGATAATCCCATGTTTGGTGTCTACCAGATAAAGACATGATAGTAATAGGTGGTGGAGTAGGTGGTCAATGATTACAATGGTGATGAAAGTGATTCCAATGATAATGGCGGTGATTCCAAATAGAAATTGCTGTCGTGGTTTTAAACTGCACATACTTTAAAATCTTTTTCACTCAGCCAGTTAGAAATTATAGTTGGTATAGTTATCTGAAAGTAGTCAAACTTATTCTATATTGATTTTATCATTAATGATTAAACATATATTCCATGTAACTTATAAATAATAAGTTTTGGATAACTCAACTTAAGTACTTGTATTATTTACTCAATGAAAAAGAAAGAGTGCTAGGGTAGTTGTAACTGCCCTTGAATATTTGGTAATTAAGTGCCAAACATAGTTGCTGTAATTGTTTTTTCACCCTTTAGTCTTCCATAAGGATAAAAATGGTGATATTTTGATCTGTAAATGACTAATTTGGTGATAAAATGTTTGAAGGAATGCTGTAGAATGCTAATTTTTTGAGGGACTAATCTGGTGACAATATCTTAGGAGGACCATTGTAGTGATACCCCAATTTTTAGAGGATGTAATTGAAGGTTTACTTTATAATTAATTGAAATACTGCAATTAAATAAACATGACTGTAGTAGTAACTTCTGTTATTTGTGTATCCTTCCTTGTGTATTTGTAAGCCTTTTGGAATCCGTTTTTAGTTTTATTTTATGCATTAAGTTTAGGTTTATAAAATGTGGAAATGCATACATAATTCTTGACAATAGTTTGCTTGGGGAAGTTTGTGAAGCAGTTGTTCCCTTGCTATTCAGGGCAGCTGGTAGTTGCATCACTGCTTCAGCAGAATATTAAGTCACGGTTGATACTCAGGAATCCTGAGAAAGCCACAGAACTATTTGGTGAACAGGATAAGGAGAAACTGCAGGTACACCATCTACTCTTTATTGAGCTGTCAAAGTGAAAATTTAGTTGCTTAAGTAGTCCCTCTGAGGTATCCAGTAGGTGTGAGTCAGTTGACATTACACATGAGCCTGGGGGGCCGGACTTGGGTTCAATTATCACAAAACACATTCTTAGAGAGGTTTAAGGAGTTGAGTGTGACTAATCTCCGGCCAGAGGATTAGCCTCACAGTAAATCCAAAAGATCAAAGCTTGTGGAGATAATTCAGGGTCTCATTAGGGTGCCAAACTAATTGTGATGGTTATCCAAAAACAAAAAAGTAGTCCCTCTGAGGAGCAACAAACTATGTTAATTTAATTTCATCCATTCTGGATTTTTTTCTAGTTATATAGAGCTTCTGAACATAACAGGTATTCAAAGGTGACACAAGGAACCAGGAAGATTTGGATCCATCCATATTTGAGGTAGGCTCTTCAGAGTATTTTACAGAATAATACTTGCTTGATCTGAACTATTTTCATTTTGATGATTCATTTCAGTCAGAAAGAAAGTGTAGGAAATAATTTGCATTTCTTTTGCTTTCCTTGCTTTTTATTTACTTTGCTTTTTAGGGTGTCACACACGTGATTTGCTGCACAGGAACAACAGCATTTCCTTCACAGCGTTGGGATGATGATAATACACCAGAAAGGGTTGGTAAGAATCATGTTATGCATATATTGCAGCATTTGATGTCATAACTAGAATGAAATAGAAGATTAGTTATCTGAAGATTGAAGAGTGGAAAATGTAAGCATAATACTGATGCCTTTTATTGAAAGTTGCCTACAACATACTCTTCATCTACTTTTCATGCACTTGTCAGTATTCTGATTTTGATTTTGACTAAGAGTATTTAATTTGAAGATTGGGTGGGAGTAAAGAATCTGGTATCTGCGTTGCCTTCCTCAGTGAAGAGAGTTGTTCTTGTGTCATCAATAGGTGTGACCAAATTCAATGAATTGCCATGGAGGTAAGCTTACCTCATATGTTGTTCTTAATTCATGAAGATTTTGTAGTATCGTATGTTTGCTTGCTAAAAAGTAGAATTTATTTTACTGGTAATTCAGAATAAGGACCATTCTAAAATTATAATGAGAAACTAATTTATACTTTAAAACACTTTTCCATGAAGGTATACAGAGTTTTTTTCTTTGGTGCTGTCCAACCAGTTAACCATCCCTCATTGATAAAGTTTTAGTTTACGATACAACCAAATAGTATTGATTAATAATATATGTAGTCACTCCCACCTTGTGGGATAAGGCTTGGTTGTTGCATATGTTGAGAAAAAGTTACCCCTGATTCTTTGTGTGCATGATTCCCCTGTTCATCCTTTTGAGACAAATGTTTGTGCCTTGCTACTACTACTTATTATTCTCACTGCATCTTCATTTTAAATATTCGTTCACTATCATAATTATTACCTTTAACTGCAGAAAATACTGTTTTTTTTTTTTTTTTTTTTTTTTTTTTTTTTTTTTTTTTTTTTTTTTTTTTTTTTTTTTTTTTTTTTTTTTTTTTTTTTTTTTTTTTTTTTTTTTTTTTTTTTT
>Ga0099824_1010141_pt1 | contig 11270 bp, 3 predicted proteins | sample SiratrowhiteBW_FD_76837 | JGI IMG/M metagenome (GOLD analysis project Ga0099824, IMG submission 76837) | Root nodule microbial communities of legume samples collected from California, USA - Siratro white BW | ecosystem: Host-associated > Plants > Roots > Nodule | place: USA: California... | reverse complement strand
AAATCTAGGGTTCAAATGGGTTTGAATGAAGCCCAATTGAAAACTTAGGTAACTCTCTGTAATTATTTCTACTGCTACTTAGGATTCAGAATACAAAGTCCAAAATAAAATGAATTGAGCCCCGATACATGGCCTGAAAGAAATTAACCTACTCTACTAAACATGTACACAATTAGAGAACTTCTCTTTGATGCTTTCTGGTTTTCACATTAATTTCTTCAAGGTTGTATTCGGGCCTGAACAACTGATGGACGGGCCAAATAAACTCAGTTGAGCCTAATTTTCTAGAAATCTCTTGATCTACTCTTTTTAATATTTCTCCTTATTATTCTTTAGCTAAAGTGACTAGGAGTTAGTATATTACTAACATAATATAAGCTTGGTATAAGAAACATTGACCTATTTATTAATATTAGAAAGAAATTTAGTTATATGGTTGACTATTTCTTATTTACAAATATAAAGAAACGCCCTATGTCATTTCAATTTCTTTAAAGATTTGGACAATTATTTATGTCTGACTTAACTATATTCTTGCTCCTTCAAAACTAATTATATATTAATTAACCTCCAACATATAGAGTTTATGAAAAGATAGATGTTTGTTATCCAATATGGTTGCACAGTTAACCTAGAAGCATAAAAGTAAGTAATATTATATTTCTTTAATTCATTTGACCTTATTAATTTGATTGAATCCACAAATCTTTTTGCATTTGGTTAAAAAATGTTTGGAATGATGTATTGATAAACAATGAGACATGTCAAGACTGATTTGTTAAAAGTGACATCTTGCTACAATTTATCTAAATTACCACACACTTTATTGACGTAAAAATTATAATCTTTTGACATCACGAAATAAATATTAAAAAAATAGTTATATATGGATAAATTTATTAATATTGTTATATTTACATATTTCAATACAATTTAAATTAAATAAAATAAGGTTTAATTTATTAAAAGTAAAAGATTGAATTGGCTTAATCAGGACAGATGGAGTTTAAGCGAAATGACACTAATGATTGGACATAATTATAATATTTGCTGCAATTCTGATACTTGATAATTGAGTTTGCTACACTCGACATTCTTAGTTGGTAGAGAAAAACATGGTTATAGGAAGAATTTTAGTTAAAAGACTTAACTGAATTTTATGAAGAATATGGAATTATTTGCAATGTTAATATTAAACACATTTTGAGGATTAAGACTTTACTGTAATTTTGTAATGCATGATAATATACTAAAGCATAATTTACATACATTCACATATAAATGAAGAAATACACAATTATTTTAAAATACACCACCAAAATAGATATTATTCTGAAGATATTCAAGTCTTCATTAGTTTTCATTGTCAACTAAATTGGGATTGTAATGTTGTATAGTAATGTCCTGCCCACCTATATTTATCTTGTATACAATAACATAATAACATAATTAATAAATGTAGGACTTAAATGAATTCTTAATGCTAACTATCCTCCATAGATATCAATAAAGGAAATGATATTGTTCATGATAATTATATTAGCAAAATCTATCTTTAATTACATAAATAAGACAAGTCACTTTTAATTTATATTTCTAAGTTCTTATTTTTGGTTAATTATTTATAAATTTATTTATATTCACATTATAATTGATATATGAACTTTATAAATTTTAATTTATATTTCTAAGTTCTTATTTTTGGTTTATTATTTATAAATTTATTTATGTTCACATTATAATAATGAAAAAATGTGTTATGAATGGAAGAAAGTAATTACAGAAATTAAGAGTAAAGAGGTTAGATAAACTCTCCTTGAGGTCTAGGCTAAGCCTAAGACTAGCTAACCTAGAGAGAGCACAACTTGTGTTGAAATTTGGACAATAATTCAATATCGCATTCCAAGCTAAAAAGGAGACTGAATACATGTATTTATTTCAAAGCAACCAACTTGGAACCAATTCTCATTGAAATTCAAATTCAAATTCAAAATGGAGCTAAGATCTAGAGCATCCAATGAGTGAGTGACTTGAGAGAGTGATACCTGTCACATGATCCACCAAAAGGGGCAGAATTCATGGATCGAGTGCCACATGCCATGTAAGCTTTCCTCATTTGCAACATCTAAGAGCAAGAAGACTGCACCAAGAAGCTTCTAGATTACCTAAGTTGTTTAGGGTTTCAAATGGATTTGAATGAAGCCCAATTGAAAACTTAGGTAACTCTCTGTAATGATTTCTACTGTTACTTAGGATCCAGAATACAAAGTCCAAAATAAAATGGACTGAGGTCCAATACATGGCCTGGAAGAAATTAATCTGCTCTACTAAACATGTATTCAAGTAGAGAACTTCTCTTTGATGCTTTCTGGTTTTTACAGTGATTTCTTCAAAGTTGCATTCGGGCCTGAACAGCAGATGGGAGGGCTAAATAGACTCATATAGGTCTAATCTTCTGAAAATCTCTTAATCTATTCTTTTAAATCTTTCTCCTTGTTATTCTTTAGCTAAAGTGGCTAGGATGTAGTCTATTACTAATGTAATATAAGCTTGCTATAAAGAATATCAACCTTTTTACTAAGATTAGAAAGAAATTTAGTTATGTGATTGACTATTTCTTATTTACAAAGATAAAGAAACACCTATGTCATTGCAATTTCTTTAAAAATTTGGATAACTATTTATGTTTGAATTAACTTATTCTTCCTCTTTCAAAACAGACTATACATTAATTAACCTCCAACATAAAGAGTTTATGAAAAGATAAATATTTAACATGGTTACACAATTAACCTAGAAGCATAGAAGTAAGTAATATTGTATTTCTTTAATTCATTTGACTATTAATTTGATTGAATCCACAAACCTTCTTGGATTTGGTTAAAATATGTTTGGAATGATGCATTGATAAACAAGGAGACATGTCCAGACTAATTTGTTGAAAGTGATATCTTGCTATAATTTATTTAAATTATCACACACTTTATTAACATAAAAACTATAATCTTTTGACAACACGAAATAAATATAAAAAATAAATAGTTATATGTGGATAAATTTATTAATATTGTTATATTTACATATTTAATACAATTTAAACTTAAACAAAATAAGGTTTAATTTATTAAAAGGGAAAGATTGAATTGGCTTAACTAGAAGAGACAGAGTTTAAGCTAACTGACATTGATGATTGGACATAATTGCAATATCTGTTGCAATTCTAATACTAGATAATTGAGTTTGCTAAACTTCACATTGGTAGAGAAAAACATGGTTATAGGAAGAATTTTAGTCAGGGGACTTAACTGGTTTTAGTCAAGTAGTTGGAATTATCTGCAATATTAATATTAAACACACACATATTGAGGATTAAGACTTTACTGTAATTTTGTAATGTGTTTGGTTTGTTTTGGACACAAACTACACTTTAATCTATGACAAGTGAGAATTTACTACAAAAAAGTCATTCCATAATAGGATATATAATTAGAGTTACCTTAACTTAAACAAAAAATCACTACAAAAAGTCTTTCAAGAGTAGGATATATAATTAGAGTTACCTTAACTTAAACAAAAAAATGATAATGAGAATTAAACTTTATGTACCTTTGTACTTTTATGTGCATATATGTACTTTTATTTTATATATATATATATATACATATATATATATATATATATATATATATATATATATATATATTTTGTATATTAGAGTTGAGGTAATTCTATTATCTCATTTAATTTTTATTTTCTATTGCTGCTGATGAAAGAAATCATATATCATAGATATTTCTAGAAAGGGCATGTTACATTACCGTAGTAAGAACATATAAGAAAATATAAAAATATTAGAAGTGGAGATTGTTATAAACTGAGTTAATCCATAAACATTAAATAACATTTTTTCTATATTTAAACCTAGTAAACTTATTGCAACAACATTTTTTTTGTTATTCTTTAATTTTACATTCAAATTTCTCTTTTATTTTTTTATCAAATATTAATAAATTAAATAAATATAAAAAATATTTAAAAGTTTTTCAACCTTTTGCAAAATTAACTATATACACAATTTTCGTAACACACCTGTTATTTCAACAATTCTACTCAAATTAAAAAATCTCTTCAAGATCTCGTTACCGATCTTTCAACACCCAAAAGTTAATAGTAAAACCAAAATTCCTAAGATAACCTAAAATATCAATATAAGTCAAGCAAACATTATGTTATACTAAATTAAATTCATACAAGTTGTAACCTCGTAATCTCAAAATCAAATCACTTATTAACTAACTCGTTTATTCTCAAAATCTGGAATATTTGTCTAAATAAGTTTGCAAGTCATAATATATTGTAATAAGAGACTAAAAGGAAGAGAGCAAAACTCTTATACCGAACATCATAGAATCTATCATTCTTAAAATCAAAATAATTCTATTTAGAATCCTTATCATACCGCTTACATATAACACACATGTAACAAAGAAAAAGTACACAAAAAATCAATATAGAAGACTTTAACAATGTATATTAAACGAAAGTAACAAACTTTTACTCTTCGTTCTTCCATAAACAGTTTAAGTTCTCCACATGATGATAAAAACATCTTCATTTCCCTATTTGAGCTTGGGAAGGAGTTAGTTTTGCACAAGACGACAAAAACATTTTTATTTCTCCTGTTTGAGCTTGGGAAGTAGTCAAATAAACAACAAGACATCAAAGCAATCACTGACAACAACAAACAAAAAATATCAAAGGACAAATACTCAAAGACACAACATTTAGGATCTACAGTTCAATCAATTAAAAGAAGATAAAATGTTAACCTCCCAATTGAAACATGTATGCACAACAAGAAATCAATGCGTAAATGAGTCAACATTGTCAAAATAAAATTGTAATATAAGAAACTTGTTAGTATGTGTTTTAGAACTGGAACACATAATGCCTAGAATGTTACTATATAATGTAAAGTAAACATAATCAACTTTTTGTATAAGGGTTGAATATTTCTAAAATGTTTCACTTACTTATATTCATTTTTTTGGATAAAATAATTGTAAAGTAAACAAAACCAACTTTTTGTATAAGGGTTGAAATAGTTATAATACACCTTTTTTTTTTTACATGTGCCAATAAAAAAGAGGAAACAGTAAAACACCTATCTTTTACATGTAAGATAATTGCAAACATATGAGATATGTGACTCTTGGGTAACTCTTGGGTAGTTGTAACTCTTGGGTAGTTGTAGCCCCAGTATACCATAATAGTGCAAAAATTTGATTTCTTCAATTTAGTCATTTTGGACTTAATTAGAAGGAAAACATTGTATGGAAATGTGTGTGGGTGTCAATTGTTTACATGATCTGGTTACATAGGACTAATATCATCTTTAGTAATAGAAGAGTAGAGGCTTACGAAATTTTCATTATTGCACAAATTAAGAACTTGAGTCTTGATCACGGATAAAAATTGAGGTGTAATCTTCTCATACTCAGATTGGTGTATGTCTCCTATCACGTGCCTTAGATAGATCATCACTCCTTTAAGTGAAGTTGTTTAAATTAAAAACCATGTGTAAGACAACGAGATTGAAATTGTGAATGTTGTCAACTCTAATACCAGTTACATCTATAGAGGACTGGGTACAGAATGGTAGCGTTCAAGAGTTGTTGCCTTTATAGATGTCTTCTTGGAATGTTCAACTTTAGTGCAGGGTCTGCATAGGATACTTTGTGTTTTAGTGTATATAAATGATTGATACTCTCTTTTGGTTTTCTGAAACTTATGATAAAACAGTGTTGGTAAAAGAATACACATTTGAAGGATCTTGCAGAATCATTGTTCATACTCATACAATTCTTTGAATATTATCAAGAATGCAGATACTATATGTCTCAAGCATAATGATATAGATGGTTGGACATAATTGTAATATTTATTGCAATTCTTATACTAGATAATTGAGGTTGTCACATTTGACATTTTTAATTGGTAGAGAAAAACAGGATTATAGGAAGACAAACATATTTTGCAATCCATCAATCAACGGACTTAAATGAGATTCATCAATCAAATTGAAATTATTTGCAATCTCGATATCGAACACAAACATATTGAAAATTACAATTTTCTCTATAAGAAAAAAGTTATTTAGAGACCAATTACCAAATGAAATGGTTGTTAATTGTGACCAAAATAGTTACCAAATTAGATTTTTTGTTGCTAAATAACTACAAAATATAAGTAATGATTGAATTTAGTAACCAATTAAGTCAAGATAATTGGTATCTAACATTAGCTAACAAGGTTTTAGTGACCTATACTATTAGATTCTAAACTAGTCTCTAACTTAATTAGATACCAATTTAGAATCTAATGGCATAGGTCACTAAAACATTGGTAGCTAGTGTTAGATACCAATTATCTTAATTTAATTGGTCACTAAGTTCAATCATTACTTATATTTTTTAGTTATTTAGCAACCAAAATCTAATTTGATCACTATTTTGGTTACAATTAGCAATTATTTTATTTGATAGCTAAAAATTGATCTCTAAATAGCTTTTTTCTTGTAGTGTTTATTGTAATTTTGTAATAAGTCTGATATTGTTTTGGACATAATCTATACTTTTACTTGTATTTTGAAGTTGCTAGGTGAGATGTCATAAATGTTAGGTATCCAAGTGTGAGTCTAAGTTCCACATTGAGTAAAAATGAGAAAGTTGAACAATATATAAGAAAGAAGACCCACAAACCTAATGCCTTAAGATTTTAAGTTGAAGGTGGTGTTATCTTATGTGGATTAGCTCGGTTCTAATTTTTGTGACATATTCCTAGTTTACTAAGAAAGATTAAACTTTATGTGTTTTTATGTGTATATATCTATCTTGTATATGTATTTTGTACAAGAATTAGACAATCTTATTGTCTTATTCAATTTTATTTTTTATTATTAATAAAAAAAGTCATAAATATTTCTAAAAATAACATATTACGTTTATGTATTAAGGACTTATAGGAAATTATAAAGATAATAGAATGGAAGAATGTTGTAGCCTCACTTAATCCATGAACATTAGCCAGTTTCTACACATTTGTTTCTTTTTAATTGATGAAATAATCAGTATTTTTTCTCAGCAATGTTATCACATGCTACTAAAATCTAAGTTTTCAAACCTTCCATGCTGGTCATTTTCTAATTCATGTTACCATTATGCGTCAATTTAAACGATGTATGTTCTTTTTGTTTATTCCCAACAAAATGAAGGTTTCTCACTATAAAATTATGATTCCTCCACTTAGTTTCAAAAATATATTCTATTGCAAGTGTCCCAAATTCGTCCAATAGTCTTAATTTTCAAGGTTGATTCATAATGATACGAGAAAGTAGCTATCTGTTATTATAAAGGAAACACAGAGAAAGTTTCATAATACATGTCATAATTAACTATTATTTATAATTAAGAAACATAGATACCTAATAACTGCTTATAAAAGTATACTAGATGGGACACAAGATGAAATTTGTATACATATATGATTAACTAATATTTATGATTAAGGAGCATGAATGCTAAATAGCCTTAGCTCTCCAAAGTAAAATTAAAAAACCTTCAAGAAATACATAGTCATAGAGAAATGCAATCCGTTGAAACATGTGGTGACCTACGAAGGTTTTTGGTTGTCAAACATACGTTTTTGTTAGAAAGAAAGAAAAACATGTTTTATTCCTTTTTATCATGATACTGTTTGAATTTTTTTTGTATACTTGAAAAATTTTATACTATTGAGTCATCTTTTAACCATATAACAAATATCATATTATTTTTAACTTAATTAACAACCTTGAAACACAGCCTTTTTTCTTGTACTCTTACCCTATAGATGCATTTTTATATAAATACTTTCATCTGCACCTTGTAAATGCGCACTCTTACCCTTCAATTTTATCTTTCACCCTATACACGTCACTTTTATTGATTGTACCCTTCAACAAACTGCATATAATTTTCCACCCTTATCATTTAATAAAACCTATTAAATTTATTGCAACAACATTTTTTTTATTCTTTAATCTTACATTCAAATCCCTCTCTCCAATTTTTTTATCAACAATAATAAAATTAAATAAAGATAATAAACACTTGGATACCCTTTTAAATAAACAAAGCTTTTGTAAGACATCTGTATGTCCACAACTCTATTCAAATTCCAAAATCACCACAAAATTTCACTACCAAAGCTTATTAGCTCTTAAGATAACTTAAAATATCACAATTTTGATATAAGTTAAACAAACATTATGTTATATATTATGTTACATCCATACAATTTGAGAAAATCACAACTTCAAAACCAAACCACCTATTGATAATACAATTCCATTCATTTTCAAAACCCTAAATATTTATATAAATAAGTTTACACGTGAAAATATTCTATAATAAAAGACAAAGAAGAGAGAAAAAACTCTTATACCAAACATCATAGAACCATCAAAATATCAAAAGAGTTCAACTTGGAATTCTTATCATACCCCTTACATATAAGACACATGTAACAAAAAAAGGTACACCAAAAATTAATACAGAAGACTCTAACAATACTTATTAACGAATGTAACTAACTTTTATTTTTCCTTCTTTCATAAATAAATAAAGTTTTTCATAGGATGACAAAAACATCTTCATTTCCCCTGTTTGAGCTTAGGAAGGAATCAAGTCTACAGGATGACAAAAACATCTCCGTTTTTTCTGTTTGAGCTTGAAAAAGAGTCAGATAAATAACAGGACATTAAAACAATCACTAACAATAACAAATAGAAAATATCAAAGAATAAATACTCAAAACAGAAAATATCAAAGAATAAATACTCAAATATACAATATATAAGATCTGCAATACAACTATTTCAAAGAAGATAAAATGTTACACTCTCAAAATATACTCAATACATACATGAGCAAACATTGTCAAAATAAAATCATAATAGAAGAAATTTATTAATATATGTTTTAGAAGTCGAAGATTGAGCATAGATTGTTACTATATACAGAACCAATTCTTTGTTTAAGAGTTAAAACATTCCTAAAATACTTCAATTAATTATATTAATATTTTCTTGATAATACAAAACTAAACTCTGTTTTTACATATTACCATTAGACCATCTTATTGAGATTTCTTACTCAAAACAAACTTAGATTTCATGTATATAATATTCAAATACCCTTTTAAATAATATCATTTCATTCACATTGAAAAATAAGATATGTAATTAAATATCATTTCAGTCCTATCCACTACTATGTTACAAACATAAATGACAAAAGTATTTTCCTTAAAAGAGGACCAAAATAAATTTTGCATAAAAGATAAGCAATAATATATTCTAGGAAATTATTTGATTAACACTTCGAAGATATTTATTAGTTATTAACGATTGCTAAAATTTGAGATGAACAACCTGGAACAACTAAACCATAGATAAAAAGATTCTACAAATTGATACTTCGTAGCCCTACTTTATTTCTAGTTGTTTCAGTTAAACATCACCGAAACAACACTAGACTTATTAGACTTATTCATCTATTGGATCTCCTGCTTAATTTGGACACCTCTGGGTGCTGCAATTGATCTCCGAAATCCAGAAGGAAGAGGAAACCCAGGTACACAATTCTCAAATCCTGGTGGAGGAGGAATTGGTGTTCTAAATCCGAGAGGAGGAATAGGATTTCGAAATCCAACAGGAAATGCTAGAACAGGAAATCCTGGAGGAGGTGGAATTTGTTTCTGAAATCCTAGAGGAGGTGGAATTAGTCTCTCAAATCCAGGAGGAGGAGGAGGAAGCTCCTGAACACACTCAGATTTCACAACAACCCTAACTGGAGGATGAGGAGCAGGAGAAAAAGATGGAGGAGGAGCAGTGATACTGTTCTTCTTATTTCCCCAAATAATGGTAGGTTTTCCATCTACCATCTCAACACGGGGATTCCTCTTACAGTATCTGGCCGTCAACCTCTTCCTTCTCTCACTTTTCGACTCAGATTTGTAATGAATTGAGCTCACATGCGCAGCAAACAGCTGCGACGTCGCGTAAACCCCCTTACATTTTGGACACGTGTACGGCCCATTTTTCCGATGGGGATAGCTATGGATTCGACCATCGTTCCTCCTCTTCTCAGCTGCTTCATTAAGATTCTGCATGCAGTTCTTCTGGGCTTCATTGGCCTTGAAAAGCACTGCTGCTGGACATGGCTTCTGCATGCTGTTCTTCTGACTACTTTCAGCAGCAAAACCAAGGACACAACAACGGTCAAGCCTAATTCCTGGTGCCGGTGCCCTCTCCGGCCTTCGAGTGTCACGGACCAGTTGTTCTCTGATGAACTCGCTTGCTTTGAGGGTGGTGATTACGGGTGGTGGGGCTACGGTTCTCGGATGAACCTCAACCCGTGAGCCTTCTTTTGTACCCATGGAGGGTTTTCGCTCAATCACCCTTTTCAAGACAAGTTGGCCATTCTCCTGAAGCTCTAAAGCTTGGTATGGCATCAGAGTGTTGGAACTGAGGCGAGGAAAGTTAAGGGCCATGGTGGTGGTGGTGGTGATTCAGAATTGAAAGCAATGAAGTTGCTGAGGTTTGTGTGTCTTCTCTGAAGGTCTTTGTGGTCCTTTTATAACAAGGGATGCGTGTTTCCTCGGCATTGTAAACTCTTATTTAACCCTAAGCAATAATTGCATCAAATATAAAAATGTTTACACTGCTCTAATGTGTCAGATCTTACAGTTAGTATTTAATTATAATTAATAATTCTTCCATTTTTTTCATTTATATAAGTTCTTAATTTACTTTTTTAATAATGTTATGTCGTTATTTTTGAAATTCTATGATAGTTCTTAACAGATTCTTATTAGCACTATTTTTTTTTATCTGATAATTAAATCAAAATAAAAATTATCAATACTTTATTAAAATAAGTTATTGTATTTACTAGTTTTCTGAAACAATACGCTACTTAACGTTTCCAATGCTAAAATCTAAAAAAAAAAGTGTTTTAACTGCTATCAAACAACGTGTCCAATGCTATTGAATCCTCAAAAGAAAGGATATTTTGTCTTATTTGCATGTCACAGTATAGTCTGTCAACAAATTATATATATATATATATATATATATATATATATATATATATATATCTAATCATTGTTTTTTTATATATTAAAAAAAAAAAAAAATTTTTTTTTTTTTTTATATATATTTTCTATTT
>Ga0099824_1010139_pt1 | contig 11275 bp, 3 predicted proteins | sample SiratrowhiteBW_FD_76837 | JGI IMG/M metagenome (GOLD analysis project Ga0099824, IMG submission 76837) | Root nodule microbial communities of legume samples collected from California, USA - Siratro white BW | ecosystem: Host-associated > Plants > Roots > Nodule | place: USA: California... | reverse complement strand
CTTATGTTCCAATAAATAGTCTATCTTTTTTTTTTTTTTATCATTCTTCTTTCACTCTCTCCCTGTATTTACTCTCCCCTGCAAAACATTGACTATGGTTGGTTTTAAAAATAAAAAAAACAAAAAAAACGAAAGTTTTTGCAGGGGAAAAAAAAAAAAGGGAAAAATGAAAAAAAAAATGAAAAAAAAAAAAAAAAGATAGACTATTTATTGGAACATAAGAGAAAAAGAAAAATAATAATAATAATAATTGAAAATTTGTTTTTCTTTTATTATACCTATAATTTTTTTCTTCTTTCTTAGTAAATTATAAGTTAAATTAAATTTTATTTTTTTACAAATTTAGAAGTTTTAAATTAAGTTCCAATTAAAAATCTTGATTTATTGAGTATTTTAATCTTTTATGATTTTCAATTGATTATTAATTGTTTTATTTTATTATAAGTAACTTGTTTGTTATTTTACTTATTCATTTTTAAATGTTTTCATATTAAAAATAAATTAAAAAAATTTAATTAAATTTTAAATCTTTCAATTAATACTCTTTTTAATAAAAAAAAATATTTATTTAAATGTTTAAAATATTTATATTTTTATTTCGACATCTGTCATTGAAGAATAATATAATTCAAAGAAAGTTGGACAATAAAACAACTTAAGTTCTCAAATCTTAAGAATAATGTTGATTGGTAAAAATAAACATTGCAAAATTAGAATGTGGTCACGTGCTTCAATAATGTAAGAACTTGATTAAAAAATATGAAAACTTGACATTCAATCTAAAGAAAGTTCTTTAATCAAAAAACACTCAAATTTATTATCAACTTAATTAAATTGTTCATGTATTTTTTTTAGGTGAAAACAGACCATGTAAATTAATAAATTAATAGTCATATCATTCCAGTTAACTCCAAAATCAAAGAGTATAGATTCAATTCAATTATTTAATTACTCAATAGAAATAAATTTGTAATAAATAATTAATTAAAAATACCCAACTTTATTTAAAACTCAATTATATCTAAATTATAAAAATAAAACAGTATATTAATTATGATTTAAATATAATTGAATCTATAATATATTCTTTCATTTCTCCCCGTAGAAATTATGACAAGTTAAAATTGATTTTATTTCAAAGCTTTCTTTTCATCACAATTGATTAGATAAACACATGGAAAGGATGATAACATCATGATAAGGCAAAGTTATGATTCGTTCTTTTCTGAAATAAGTTTTTGAGTATAAATTATTCCTAACGCATGAACAAAAGGTTCACCACAATGGAAAGGGTAACATGATAACACAATACTTTTAACTCATTTTTTCCTCAATTTATATTATCCCATCTTAGCACAAAATGCCTGTGAGCAATATTTAAAAAAAAAAACATTTTTTAGTACTCAAATAAACTATTTCTAAGACTAATTATCATTAAAAACAATCTTTATAATTATAAAAAAAAAGTAAGTAAAATAATAAATATCAATTAGTTGTATAAATTTATTGGAAATTGTTCATTTAAAAATTGTTACACTGATTTTCAACACACATGATACATAAAGGAAAAGATGATACAGCAACGCAAAGTTATCATGTTTTCCTTTGTTTCTACTTATCTCAATCCAAAAATACCACAAACCTGAGACCTACTATGTTTTAAATTTTTATTCACTCAATTATTCTTTGAACATAATTATTTTTTAGACATATAAACACAAGCTACAAAATATAAATAACAATACAACAATGTAAAATAATACTGCCTTTTTTTTCTTTTTATTTATGTCTTCTCAGAACAAGACAAAGTCCATGAAGAAAAGGAAAAATGGGAAAATAAAGCCAATGCCTGGGTATTTTTCTATTTCCCTTTTCAATTTCCTAAGCTAAATGTTTTGATGTTTTCGATGCATGTAATAATACATTCTGCTATTACTTTCTTTTTTTTATCTTTCTTTCACACTCCTCTAAAAGGACAGCTAGTGTATATTTTGGTACTTGGTATTAGCATTCTAGGGAATGGTACTTTTGTTATAGTCATAAATTATAGTATTTTTTTTTCATAAGAAAAATCTTTTAAGTAATTTTAAAAGTATATTTGGTTAGATTTTCAACATTTTAAAAATACTTTCAAAATTAAAAATTATCGTAATGAATAAGTTATAATTGAATTAGAAAATATTTTCTCGTAATTCTATAAAGATATTAATCTTCTCATCTTTCATTATAGCTTATGACGAGAAAATGAAATTAAATAAGACAGAAAAATTAAATTATGTGTTAACAATTAAACTGATTTTAACATTTATTTAATCATAAAAAATATTTTTTTTTTATGTGATGAATACCTTAAAAGGTGTACAAATGTTGAATCCTTTTGACCAAATTAACCGATAACCTAACCAATAGTTAAGAAGTTAGGTTCTAGATGTTAAATTAAGTGTTAATTTATTGATAAACTAAATTATTAAATTAAAATTTTTAATAAACTAGTTGATCAAATAGTTAATAAACATATAATAATATAATAGAATATAATTATATAAATTAATTTTATGTTTTTAATCAAAAAAATATTATTGCAAAATTATAATTTTAGATTTGCTTTAATTTATTATTTTTTTCATATTTTTTGTTTATTTTAAATAATCATAGATATTTTTCTATTTAAATGGATTGATCTAATAAGTATTAATCAAATTTAATTTTTTACTTATTTTTTAAAAAATTTAAATTTCTTATTAATTTAACCTGTTCTATTGAATTTTGTTTCATAATTTTTATTTTATGAAATTTTCATATAATATTATATGATAAAATATTTGTTAATATTATTTTTTAAAATTTAAATTGCATGAAAATTATATAATAACTAATTGTGTATATAAACTTAAAATAAATAATAATAGGTAAAATACGATAATAAAAAAATATTTTTAAAATATGAAAATAATAATAATGATAACAATAATAATAAATTACGAACTAACTGAACATATAACTTATAAATTCTTGAAATAATTATTTTCTATTCTTTCTTATAGTTTTGCGTATGTAAACTTATTTTTTTCAAAGTAGTTAAATATATCATCTTTCATCAAACAGCTTATCTAAATATCCTTTTATCCATTTATGCCAATTTTAATAACAGATAATTCTGTAAGATAAGAGAACTCTGAAATCAAATCTACAGATATCCATCCGAATACGTCCTCACACAATAAAGTTGTTCCTTAAAAAAGATTGATGCGGTTTATAAGTTCTTTTTGCATACTTTTTCTTATTGATTGTATTGTCGAAACAAATTTACCATTAATTTTATTAAAATAAATTGTAATTATCATTTCAAAAATATTATATTTTATTAGATAGTAAATATTGATATAATTTATATTATTTTATTAGATAATAAATATTGATATAATTTATTATAATATAATAAAAAATTACAATCTTAATATAAAACTTTTAATTCTATTAATATTAATAATTAAAATAATTGAACAGGTAGCTTGTTTTCAGTAATTTTAGATGAAAAATTAACATTATTATACAACTAAAAATTCTATATTATAAAGTAAAAGAGGTAAAAATTATTTAGATATTAATGTTATTTCTCTTTAATAAACAAATGTAACTCCTGGAAAATACAATTACATTTAGTAAAATTTAAAAAAAAAAAAAAGATAAATCCAAACACATGACTCCTGTGTCTCGTAAAATTACTTACATTTTTTCTTCTCTACTTCGTACATAATCTATTTTAAAATACTAACGTAAAATTACTTACATTTTTTCTTTTCTACTTCATACATAATCTATTTTAAAATACTAACGACCATTTCTATTGGATCAAGTTTTCAAACAAAGTAATTTTTATTTATTTTAAAAATTTATTGTTCTTTTTTTTTTTCTTTAGATTTTGATCTTCAATCTTTTTGAGGAATCAGATAACAAAAATTATTTTCTCAACTTATTTTATTATATACTGGATTTTGGTTATATTTTGATAACTTGTTATAAATTTTTATATTTTAAGTTATATCACTTATTGACTTTGGAATTACCTTGATATTAAGTTTTTGGATAAGGTAAGTTAGTTTTATTCCAGATTAGAAGATATGAATATGAAGGGAACTTGGTCTCTTTCAATTTCTTTTGTAGGAATACTATTTGATGAAATTGTTTGATTATTTGTTATGTGAACATGTTGAAAAAACTATTTGGTTGTTTGATTATTTGTTTTGTTGTTGTAAAGGTACATGAATGTTTTGGAATGTGAAATTTTTGAATCATTTGTATTCATATGATAATGGAATGAGTACGAAATTAGTATCATATATTTGGTATAATGTATGAGTTGTGGTTTGTTTGTACATATTAAGTATTAGCAATTATGTTAGATCTTTAAGCTTCATTGATTATCTAAGTCATGTAGACTAAGATATCATGTGGTGAGAAACTTATGAGGGAGTGTTGATAAACACTTGGTATTGAATGTTTGAGCTTACCTTTATCCTTACTCTTAAATTCGTTGGTAACCTAAGGTTGGGTATTAGATGTCAGGTTTGTGTGTGACCTATATGTGTGACGTGGTCCATGATGGTTGATATGTGTGATGTGGTCCATCTAAGGCATTTATGAATGATGTTTGATAAGAAATACTTGAAATGAGAACATATTTTATATTAAAACTTTATACATCAGTCTTTAAAGAAATTCTTAAAAAGAACCTAAACCAAAAGAACATAGATGTTTACTTTGAATTTCCTTTTATGAATGAATATATTTTGCATATGTCATATGTAACATCCTGAAAAATTGGAATAAATATTATTTCTGTAAAAAATAATTTAACTTATGTCACTCTCAGATTAGCTTACCTCACTCTCGGATGGGATGACATCACTCTTGATATTCACTGAACCCAAAGAAAAAGGCCCAACAACAAATGAAAATTGGGCTTAAAATACACTTGGCCCAATACAAATCCCTTGTCAAATTTAGGATAAAACCAAAAGTTACTATAGTCATAAAATATTAAAAAAAAAAAGCTTAGATAAGTAATGGGTCGTTTCTCATTTAATGAACTTGCCACCTCAACAAGCATTAAGAAGAAGAATTCATTGAATCTCATCCAATTAGAACTAGGATTTTATCTATAAAAGGCAATTGGAATGGGACCAACAAGATTCAAATTGAAAACAAGTTCACTCTTACCAAAAACTGTTTATCATCTTTTCCATTTATGTTCTGCACCAATTTTACAGTAATTTCAAAACTCACCCAGTTTTTCACAAATCTTCCTAGACTCTGAAATCTAAGGTAAGGGAAAGGAGATGTACAAATTTTTCCTATTGTTTTCGAAAACATTTTTTTAGTGAGGTACCCCTAAGCCTCACGCTCCTCTCTTCTTTTTATCAAAATCAATTTTTATATTGTTATTGGTTTTATCGTATGATGGTATGTAGTGTGATTGATTTGTTTTGTTAGACTCATAATCATGATGTGGTTTAATGGATACGGTATGAGGCTGGAGGAACTTGTTCCTTAAGGTTTCAAATGAGCAGAAGATTGTATGTTATTGGAGGGAGGTTGATGCTAATTATTCATTTATCCTAACTATTCACTGCTCTTGTATTCCATGCTACCTATATGATGATTTATTGTGATTTATTGTGATAAATAAATCTGTAAGTAACATTTAAGAGTTTTTAAAGGAAAGTTTTATTTAAAGAACTGTATATCTCAATTTTTCTTCTCTTTATTTTACTGTCAATATAAATGTATAATGTAAAAGAATGGCTGCACCCAATTCTGCAACCCCTTTCACAACAAATGTAGTAGCTTTCTTTCCTGGACATGAATAGAGGACTGACGTTGTGATAGAAGGATATGTTACCTTTTATGGTAGAACTCAAACCATATTTACCTTTGTGAACTTTTGGCATGCCATCTTGCCCTCAAAAAAATCCCATAATCAATCTGTTTATGCCCTATGTGGTGAAGATACATAAGTAATAATAATAAATTTTGTATAATATGCAAAACATTTGTAGAAGATATATATAATAGATGATATATGGATAATAATAATAATAATAGGTACTATAAATGTCTAGTTAGGTTGTAAAATACTAACGTGTAAGTAAAGAAATTTTTGTTTAAATTATGCAGAACCATATGCTCATGTTAAAAGTTATATCTTTGATTAAGGGTATGTATTTTATTTCTTCAAAAATTTATGATTGTTTCTTATATGATGATTGAAAATTTATTTGGCTGAGTTCAAGAGGAGGGGTAAATTGAACTTTAAAAGATTTTTGCAATTTAATGAAAACCAATTTTAGCAACTAGAAAACCTTTAATGAATCTCAATGATAAAGATGTAAGGTGTAGTAGGAAAATAAATAGATTTCAGACACGAATAAACTGATTTATCTTACTGACAAAGCAAGCAAAAGTTATTAATGTCTGCAAAGATAAAACTTTTCAATTAAACTTGACATAATTCAGTATACATAGATAAAACTTGAATTATTTATAACAAGACAAACAAATTTCACAAAACTAATACTCAATTGAAGAACCAAAGTAACTGACAACCAAAGAACTCACATACAAGTAATGTTTCAAAACAACAATTAAGAAACAAATATGAATGGTATATATATGTACAACAAGGTTGATCAATCACTTTAGAAAGAAATTCAATTTGGTAGATTTAATAGACACGGATACAATTTGCGTTACTAAACTTGCAATTAGATGAAACATGCTATGTTAATCAAGAATTAAAGGATCAAACATAATTAAAGAAATACAATCAGATATGCTTAGTTACACTAAAATTGCAATTACGATGAGCAAGAAGGATGAAGTAATGATGCAGCAAAATTGATCAAGAAGTAAGCAACACAATTGGTGAAAAATCATATTCAACAGCAACAATTTAAATCAAAACCAAATTCCTAATATCAGAAACATACACATATGTTGAAACAACAGTAAAAAAGAATGATTATGCAGAGAAACAAATTACAGATTCAAAGGTTATTCTATAACAGTTCAAAAATTTCAAAAACCAGATTGCTTTCTTTAATGCAGAAGGATTACAGATTCAATTATGCAGCAGATTCACTAGTAACAAAACACCTAACAATCAATCATAGTGGGCAGCATGTGAAATTGACCAAGAAGATAAAAGAAAGGTCAAGAACGAGAGACACATTCAATTTTATACTAGTTCACCCTTCCTCAAGGGCTACGTCAATCTCCTTTGCCCTTCAAGAAAAAAAATTCCACTAACTCAATCAATCAAACAGTTCTTACTCCCTGTAAGAACCAAGAAAACCCACTAAATTGATAGACAACACCCTGCAATCCCCACTCAATTTAGCAAAAACACAAGGCTAACCCCAAAAGCCCAAAGCCAATACAATTGTACAAGAATTTCACAAAATTACAATGAATCAACGCAAATCTTGACTCGAACAGAATCAAGAAGGGTTGAGAAAAACTCCCTGCTTAGCGCAATAGGAGAGGTCTTTGCACGGTCTTGAAGAAATCCAATAGCACAGTGATTTGGTTAAGAGTGATTCTTCAAGAAAAAAACCCCAATCAATTTGATCAAGAAATCCCTAATTTTCCCAAAGTGATTTTTACAGTGATCTCACAATTGATTTTCAAAATTGTATTTGTATTTCAATAGTGATTTGGTTAAGAGTGATTCTTCAAGAAAAAACCCCAATCAATTTGATCAATAAATCCCTAATTTTTCCAAAGTGATTTTTACAGTGATCTCACAATTGATTTTCAAAATTGTATTTGTATTTCAATGGCGCACGTTAGAAAACTTTCTATATTTATAAGAGAAAAGCCCATGACTATTTTTGAAAGTGACAATTAATTCAGTTATGTCCAGGGAACAAATAAATCAGATTTCACTTATCCTGAAATTGACTTATTTTTGTCCAGTACAGTGTTTTTCAAAACAGATTGTACCAAATGTTTAGTTTATGTATTTTGGCTAATTTTAATCAGTTTAGACTACATGCTTATGGACTTCTCCTCAACTATACATATGTTCTTTTCCAATCATACTCACACTCACTCATACTAAACCAAAGCTTAAGACTTATCCAATTGCTTGCTTAATTGTTTGCTTGCTTTGACTTGCTTGACTTCATCAAATTCATAATCTTGTGAGAGTACTAACAATAACAAAATTTTGTTATGATAAATGCAAAGATATTTTTAATTTCAAATAATAACTACTTTTGTATGTGACATTCTGTCAAATTAAATCAACAAAATTGGAGGAATAAAGTTAATGTTGTACAAGTATTTAAATCATCTCAATTCGTTTTATTTTAAAACAGATATATATATATATAACCACTGCCAATTTTCAGTAAGAGGGTATATATTTATTTTGTTTTGAATTTGATTAATGAATATTATATTATATATAGAGAGATATAGATATATATTTAGTGACACTTAAATAACTTGTTATGGAGAAAGAAGTAATAACATTTAGGAAAATTCTAAACCAATTATTTTACATTGACTATCAAATTTTTATCTCTACCTGGAGTTATTCTGAAATTTAAATGTTTTAATTACTTAAGATTACAACCTTTCCTTAAATTAAGGAATATTTAATACAAATAATAATAATAATTTATTTTATTCTTTCATCAAAATTGTCATAATTTTATATCCACAATTCTTGTACAAAAATGTTCATTTTAATGTCATTTTAATTACAATAAGAAAATATAAAACAAAAAAAGTTTTATAATTATTTATAAAATTTTGATACAACAGAAATTATTCTATGATAAACGGAGGAATTGAATTTTATAAGAAAAATAATAATTTTTTACATATTTCTTATAACTTTATTTAAAGCTTTCATATTTTTTTTTACCATTCACTATTCTTATGTAAGAATTTACTCATTTTCTTTATAATTAAAAGATAGAAATTTCATCACCCAATTTGATGAAATTAATTCTCTTTATATTAAATATTATATTAAATTTTTACGTGATAACATTAAATATTTAAAAGATTGAATTTCTATATTTCATCTAATAAATCATATTTTATACCTATAATCCACTTTTGTCAAATTATTTAATAAAAGAATGAAATTTTTAGATTTTTAGATTGAATTTTATACTATTAATATTAATAATAATAATTTGGATGCCACATTATATGTCTATATAATCAATATTTTGAAATTTCATGTAACTGACATAGATTCTTCTTAAGATTCTTCTTAGATGCATTAAGAAATAATATATATATATATATATATATATATATATATATATATATATATATATATATATAATATTATCTAGTAAAAAAATACAAAGAAAATAATACTAAATCAAAAAATATAAGTATAATATCTAATATAATATTATCCAATTATAATACACGGTAACCATATGCAAATCCAAATAATAAATTAATCTATAATAGATTTGTGTTATGAAGCTTAACAACACATTATAAACTAACTACTAGATTTAATTTATCAAGCTTAATAATCTTAATATAAGCCCAAACGCCTATAAACAATTTAAGGAGTATCTCTCAATCTCATAACATTATCATAAACATATCTATTCTTACTTAAGTTTATCTATACTCTTACTTGACTTAGGGAGAATCTTTTAGAGATGGATGTTCATCCTATGCATCATCGGCATATATTTAATTACTTTAATTAAAATTTAAATAAAATTAAATTTTTTTACTAAAAATATGTACTTTATTTTTATTATACTAAAAACTAAATATATTAATATTTATTTTATAGTTTATTTATTCTACTTTATTAATATGTGAACTGAAACTAATTTTACAATATCTTTTCTGGGCAAAACATATTAAAAAAAATAATGTTTTTAACTATGTCTGCATCTAAGACTCTCTTATCCATTAATTGTCAAATAATATGTTAATTTTGTAAAGTATGATTTGTTTTATTGGAAGATATGAGCATAAACTTGTTTATAATAATACTATCTTTACTTCGTTCTATTAAAATCATTTACAAATTTTATGTAAATTTTTATTTCAATTGAAGATGATAGATTTCTTACCTTAAAGTTTCATCCTTGTCTAAGGATAAACAGGATGAAAAATTATATATTATTTTATCTTTTTTTTTTTCTCTTATCAATTTATTTGAACCAGTATTTTATTCTCATTCACTGTCATGATAGCAAAACATAAGAGTATGACTATTTGTCATTTTAATAAAAACAATTAGGTAATATGATTTTTCTTCTTTTTTCATATATTTGTTTCTAAACATACAATTTAATTATATATCTCTTTCTTCCTTCATTCTGTTATTTGTTTCCAACCATATTATTTATTTCTCCATATCTCTTAAAATTATTTGACTTTCTTTGTGGATAGTTTTTCGATTTTGTCTATACTTTGCTTTTAAACGGAAGAACAATATAAACCTATTGTGGTGAAATTTCAATATACAGATTAATATGATAAACTCATTGACGTGGAAAAACTTGTGTAAATATCTAATTATTGTAATTAATTTATTTTTGAATTATATTAATTGATTATTATTATTTTTATTCAAAGCATTTTTATTGCAAAGATTAGAGTATTAAGTTTAAAATTTAAGTCTTATCAACATTTCTATTAAAATGTACAGAGATGAAATAATTTAAAATTTTAAATCCTAAATAAAATTTAGATATCGAGAATAAAAATTATTTTTTATTTTAAAGTAAAATATTAATAAATATTCATTGAATTAGAAATTGTAAAAATATTTTTAAATTGGTCTTAAGGGGAGATAGCCTTCAACTAATAAAATAAGTTAGTTTCAATTAATGCTTGAATATTACCTATTGATATACTCTCTAATTTTGTATCCTTTTGTTTTACCTTCAATTATATTCGTCACTTAAAATAAGATTAAGTTTAACTTAATTTGATTTTTTTTGTCTTTATATATTTGTTTGTGTATGTATAATTTAATTATACATGTTTTTTATTTTTGTAAGCCATTTCTATTTATTTTAGTCTTATTTATACTTTTGTGATTTGTTTTTAAAAAATATTGTATATTCTTTATTTTTATTAAAATCATTTTTATTTCTTTTATTTTTTCTAAATATGAGGAAGTTTCAATATACGAATGAAAATAATAAATATATATATATATATATATATATATATATATATATATATATATATTTTTTTTTTTTTTTTTTTT
>Ga0099824_1010132_pt1 | contig 11279 bp, 4 predicted proteins | sample SiratrowhiteBW_FD_76837 | JGI IMG/M metagenome (GOLD analysis project Ga0099824, IMG submission 76837) | Root nodule microbial communities of legume samples collected from California, USA - Siratro white BW | ecosystem: Host-associated > Plants > Roots > Nodule | place: USA: California... | reverse complement strand
TACCTTTTCACCTCCGCACACGCCAATCACTTTTTCACCCTTTCCTGCCCCCCACCACAGCCACAACAAAAAAAAAAAAAAAAAAAAACAACCATCACTTTTTCTCTCTCTTCCCACTTCTTTATAGTTTTTTTTTTTCCTTTTCTCTTGATTTTTATATCTCAAATAAAATAAGTTTATATTTGTTCTAAAGATCCTTGTTTTCTATTTTTTGTTAAGTTTTTGTCATCAATATTGGTGGGAACAATTGAGAAAAGTATTCCTCTCAACTTGATTGAGGTTATACTAAAAGTTGGTGTTATTTGAAAAACTTGTTCTAGATCCCTAGAGTTGGACTAGTATTGTTTCCTGATTGAAGAAATTGATAGGGGATCATTGTCTGAGATAAGGAAAGCTAGTTTTTGCCTCAAATAAGATCTTATGTTAGAATATTTGGATGTGTGGGTGGCGTGGTTACCAATTTCAAAGCTTCTTTGCAGGAGTTGTTTTTGCATGAACTTGAATTGTTTCGATTTAGAAAATGAGTTTGATGAATTTGATAGATATGTTGTGATAATGTTGAAGACTTTTTGGAATGATATTTTATGATTTAATCATTAAGTGTTGTTATGGTTGTGGAAAGATTTTGGCACACTAATATTTGTGGATTTAATGGATATTGATGTGAATGATTGAAAGATGAAGTTGATGTCATACATTTGGGATAATGAATGAGTTATGTTTGTTTGAGTATATTAAGTATAGTATACCTATTTTAACATAGATCATCAAGCTTCACTGATGATCTAAGACACATAGACTAAGACATTAGGTGGTGAGTAGCTGATGAGAGAATTCATACACACTGGGACCGCTGACAGACACTCGGTATTGGATGTTTGGACTTACTCTGATCATTTCTCTTAGATTCAATGACAATCTAAGTCTTGGGTATTGGATTAGTAATTTCTCTTAGATTCGTTGGTAATCTAAGTCTTGGGTATTAGATTAGTCAATTCTCTTAGATTCTGAATCTAAGTCTTGGGTATTGGATTAGATGTTAGTCTGTGGTAGAGGCATACTTAATGAGTCTTTCGGAAGACGATAGGTCCATGTGTGACCTATATGTATTGATGTGGTCCATGTGAGACTTTATGTATGATGTTTAACATGAGTACTTGAAATGAAAAAGAAAAATTAGTATTGAATCTTGAAATACTAGGCTTTAAGAGAATTCTTATGATTGATATACTTTGTTCTTTTTGCATGTATTTAATATGTTATAAACTTTCAATTTCACTAGGTTAGCCTTGATTTTCATGTTATTGTATGAATTGCGATGACTGTACTATGTACAATAACAAATGCAGGTTTTGGAGCACCTTAAAGATGATATGCCCTTAAACTGATTTTCTTTTTGTCTTGTATACACTTGTATATATGTTTTGAGGTAGTTAAAGACTTTATAACCTTGAGATGGTCTTTTATTTTGTCATGTAGATAGTTCATAAGTTTGATGTATCTGAACACTTTATGTAGTACTTTGAACCTTAAATGCATGTTAATACTTGATAGTAGACAAAAGTTACTTTAGTTGAAAAATTATTTTCAGATAGCCTCGCATAAGCGGGAGAATCTCGCTCAAGCGAATTTTGTAGAAAAGTTCACTCTGTAAGTCTCGCCTGAGCGAGCCCTTTGTAAACAAAATGGGATGCTCTCTAGAGTGTTTTCGCCCAAGCGAGGAGGTATTCTCGCCAAGGCAACAATAGTTTCACTCAGACGAAAATAGCCCTGGAGCTGAAATGCTCTCTGGAGTAAAAAAAATTATTTTCTTCCTTTTTTCTTTTCTTTTATTCTTTTCTTCTTTTATGTATTAAATATTTTATGGTTTCAAATTATACTTTGTTTATCTATAAGAATTGAATGATAAATACTATAGAATTTGTAGGCTGTTATATATTTAGTGAATTGCATTTAATATTTTCACGTCATTTAGCCATGACCACACAATAAATAAAAATAAAATATCTTAGGAGCCTAAGATAAAAAAGAGGTATTATTTACCTTGTACTTTTAATTTTAGTATTTTTTTTAATTTCAAAATGTTTTTTTCGTTAAAAAATTAATAAAATGTAATCTAAAAATTCTTCATTTGTATTAGTATATCATTTAAACACGTAGTTGCTTCGTAGCAGGAAATACTTTAATGAAAAAAACTACATATAAACCTTGATTATTTAGAGTTTTATTTCCACACATGTTTTTTTAATTATTTTCAATCTAACACATATTTTAGTTTTGGTAAAAGAAAATTAAAAGAGATTAAAAACAATATGTAATGAATTACCAGAAAGTTTGACATCTTGTTGAATTTGATGATGTTGCTCAATGCTTGGGGGTAATATGTTGTTCCTCTCTATGTCTTCATAGGTTTTTGGATCTATAAAAAAGAAATTATCAAAATTCAGAAAATTTAAGAATTTTTAACTACTCTGTTTGATTTTGTAGTTTTTTTAAGGTTACAAACAAAAGAAATATGTTACTAATGCAGAGTGTGAAGAAGTTTATATTTATTAAAAAGAATATTGAGAGAAAGAAACAGAGCAAAGACATGCCTGTGAGAATGGCACGACCAAAGGAAGGAACAGCAAAAGCAAAGATGAAAGAGATGAAACAGATCAATAAGAGATGTGAAGCAGCCATTTGTGATTTTTGTGAGAAAGGGTTGTTTCAATTGATTGTGGACTTAGAGTGGTGGCTTTATGAGCTATAAATAAGGCCTTTTAACCTACCTATAATCATCTAATTATTTCTAATTCAATGATTTTTAATTATTATATGTAATTACTGTAATTATAAATTACTTTTCTTTCTATTACAAATATCCAATAATAAATATATTAAAATAATATTATATAAAAAAACAGTTTCTTCGTGATAAAATTAATTACTTTTAAGATGAATTACTTATTTTAAAAATTAACTTTTTTATCCAAAATATACTACATAGTATGCAAAATTACTGCTCTGTTTAAACTGTTTTATAAAGTACATGATATCAATTAATTTAATAATTAATAATGTGTTATTGAAAATTAATGCTTCTGAATTGACAAATAGCACGTGGGTGAAGGAAATATATTAAGAGGTCAGTGTATAAAGAAAATATTTTATAATTTAGTTTATGATTATTAATTTACTTTTTAATGAACTAATGTGTTTGATAATTACTAATTAATAAATAAATTAATAAATCTATAATGAATTAATTGATAAATCAATCAATAAATTAATAATTTGATAATTAATGTGTTATTGAAAATTAATGCTTCTGAATTGACCGACAACACGTGGGTGAACAAAATATAGTAAGGTGAGTGTATAAAGAAAATATTTTATAATTTAGTTTATGATTATTAATTTAATTTTTAATGAACTAATGTGTTTGATAATAACTAATTAATAAATAAATTAATAAATCTATAATGAATTAATTGATAAATCAATCAATAAATTAATAATTTAATAATTAATGTGTTATTGAAAATTAATGCTTCTGAATTGACAGACACGTGGGTGAAGGAAATAGTAAGGTGTATAAAGAAAGTATTTTATAATTTAGTTTATGATTATTAATTTAATTTTTAATGAACTAATGTGTTTGCTAATTACTAATTAATAAATAAATTAATAAATCTATAATGAATTAATTGATAAATCAGTCAATTATTAGAAAAAATGCATTTCATGACAGGATATCACCGTGGTTAATAGAGAACCACATTAAAAAGAAGTGCGGTAGCATTTTTAAAATTAAGTGCAACGATACCATCGCGGTTGTCTACAACAACCACAGTCGTATTCTCCACTAGACACATAAATATTTAAAAATTAAATGTTGTAGGAGATACCACTGTAATTAGTGTGAGAACTGCGATGGTAAAATACATAAATATTAAAAAAAAATGTTATAAAGAGATACTATAAGAGTTGTTTTCAAAAATGTGATGGTAAACAAAGAATTAAATTTTAAATAATATTCGCAGAAATACTACCGCATTTAGAACCACAACCACAATAATATGTAATTGATTGCACGCTAGAGAGTATATAGACTATATAATTGATTATAAACATATTTATTTAGATTTCTCTTTTGACCAGATACAAAAATATAAAAAAGTGAGTCCATAAAAAATAGTTGGAAGAAAATACTCATTGTGGCACAAAACCGATAGCTTATATACAAAATATTTTCAGAAAATATTTTGCAAATATTGAAATAAGTATAAAAAATTCAAATTATTAAATATATAAAATATGCTAAAATTAATTTTTTATCTCTATATTAATTTATATAGATGAAAAAAAAATTAGAGAGCCAAGGTCACTTTACACCAATAGAGCTCCTGTTAACAAAATTTAAGTATAATACTTAATTATGTTTTTAGTTTATGTGATTTTTTATTACATAAATAAACATTAGTTTAGTTCTTCAAATTTAATAATATGATTTTAGTCTTTAATTATTAGATTTGACATACTAGATCACTTTTAAAAGCATATACTATAATTATATATAGTTTTTCATTTAGAAGGATTAAAAGAAATTGTTTTAAATGTAAAGAATAAAATCAGAATTATTTTAAAGTTTAAAAAATAAAAGTATAATTAGATAAAATAAAATCACAAAATAGAAAAAAAGGAGGAAATGGAAAGAGGGTAAAATGAAAACCCTATAGGGACACTTTGTATAAAAGAAAATATTGAATCTCAAATCTCACCACGTTCTTCAAATCAGAAACAACTACAGTTCAGCCATCCCTCTCTCGAAGCTTCCTAACGCTTCCCCTTCTCTCCCTAAGCCCTTTCTTTCTCACAAACTAAACCTTCTCACTCCCACTGCCGCACTTTTATCTCGTATATTTTCTGTTGCTTTCAATTTCTTATTCAATTGGAACTAAAACCTACGGTTCTGTCTTTTTGGTGTTTTTTTTATAGTTCTGTTTTAGTCTTGATTAAATTATTGTCTTCGTGTGTTAATTACAACTTAATGATGGTTTAATGGGCTTTGCAAGAGTACTTATTCAAATCCGTTTGATGGGCTTTGTGAAAGTGCTTATTCAATTCCTGTCAGCTACCTTACTCTTTTGCTCTATGCCCTCCTGACACAGGTAGCAATATTCAAAGGTTACAATTATATTAACAAGAATTAATGTATAACAGATGGGTTCAATAATGAAGCCAACAATATTCAATGAAAGAGTTGCGGAGGCATTGCGGAACTGGCACCAGACCGCGAAGAAGCACATAAGCCAGAACCGTGTGGGACCCTCCTTGTCGAGCAGACCCACAATCCCGAGCCACCACCTGTCCCCGGTGCATCTCCTGCGTTACTATTGTTCTGAAATGGACAACTTCCCACCTCTCCACGGTGTTCAAACTTTGACGGCGACCACACCCAGCCCTCCGACGTCGATTCTCCTTCCCTGTTGGATTTTATTGACGTGGCAGGATCGATTTTGTTGAGAAATTTTTCGCCAAGGGCTACATCTTCTCATCTTTTGAGGAAAGATCCAGTGGTGCAAGTCTGTTTTTCAATGAGAAACGTGATGGTGTTTTCAATGAGAAACGTGATGGTATGATAACCTGAAGTATGCTAAAGCTGATGATAAAAATAAGTTTGATAAAATGGTGAATGAAGATATAAAGGAAGAGTTAACTACTAAAGGACTCGATAAGTTCAATGTTATTTGTTTGCATTTTTAAAAAAAGAATTGAATTTATGACCGCGGTTGTAGTAAAAACCGTGGTGGTATATTTTTGTTTTGCTTTTTTTTGTCCATTCTGAATATTTTTTTTACCGTGGTGGTATGTTATATTTTTTAATGTGGTTATATAATTACGATGGTAATTTTAGTATTTTTTATCGTAGTTGAATCTATTGCGGTTTTAGAACTGTAGTTAAATGTATTTTTTCTACTAATAAATAAATAAATAAATGTATTGTGTGTAACACTCTAAAAATAACATAGATAAAGCTAAGCATTCTATTAATTATAATTATGATTCATCAACATACAATAATTCTTTAAACTAAAGTATTTCAAAATTCTACCTTCAAAATTTTACAAAAACACACTTACAAAATATCTCCAAATTGTTTTTCAAATTTAGCTTATGCCTAAAAGCACTATTCATTCTAAATGGTCCTCCATAGATCCATCTACAACACCATCTGCTCCCGTGTCAAAAAAACACGATCATTACAAACAAATATCAAAACACAAGTACAACAAAACAAAGGGTAAGCTAACCGAATTTTTAATAATTATGAGTATTTCAATTCAAACACAAAGATTAACACCACTCAAGTATTTCATTCAGTTACATTCACCATCACAATATAAGACACTGACACACTACAAACTTGACTCTACTTTCGGAAGACTCATGTATTGAATAGACCCCAAGATGTGCACCTGTCATACATCTCCAAACTGTGAATCCACATAGCCTCCACACAAATGAATCATCAATCATGTAAGATAAGGTTAGTCCCCCTAAGACTTTCCTGACCAACTATGTTTCAAGCTGCAGTCACTCAGTTCAGACCTCCTTCGACTCTCACCACCTAGTAATGATCATTTATTTGATTCCTATTATTAGTAGAGTCAGGATACCAATCGTTATTGATCTGGTCCTTAGACAATGCACTTCCTAACTGACCTAGGTAGGGGTGTTTCCTTTCCTGAAAACACTATGACCAGATCTTGACCAACGCATGAACACTTTATCAATTTCAGAACATAATCTAAATCTCTTCTCATGTAATCGTTCTCTTTTCAATCTCAATCTCAACCTCAAATCTCAAAATTTAACGAAATAATTAAACCATCAATACCATTAAATTTAAATTATCAATTAATCTATTTTATTAAATCCATACATTGCATTACCAAAGAATCAAACAATCAAAACAGAAAGCCCCAAAAAAAATCTTTTTTTTAGGGTTTAGCTTGGGTGAAAATCTAACTTGAGCAAGAATTTCCTCGCTTGAGCGAAAATTATTTCGCTTGGGCGAAAACTGTCTAGAAAACACACTTGCTCCAGGGTCATTCTCGCTAGGGCGAGACTACCTTCTCGCCTAGGAAAATTGGACCCGAGAACACCTCTCAAGTTTCCAAGTGACTTCGCCTAAACGAGATTGCCTAGCCTGGGCGAAAAATAAAGAAAAACCAACAGTATCCACTATCTCAGAGTTACCATGCATGCCTCAGATGACTAAATTGGGCGAAAATCAACCCACATACAATTATCTACCCTAGCACATATTATCTATTCAACATATCAACATACCATTAATTTTCACATAACCACATCATACATGCAAGAACAAACATCAATAAAAAAAATAAATATCAATTTCAGACCTGTAGATACCTTCATATATGCAATTCACAAACCCTAAACCTATCAAACCCTAACTTATAATCACACCCAATTGCACTAGAAGTTCTCTCTAACAGCCCCAAAGCCTAAGATCATCAAGAACTCGAATATGCACTAAAGGACCTCTGACCAACGATCAGACTAACACACTAGGAAACTGAGCTCACAAAGGCACCGTCTGATGACTCAGAGGCCACATGCAAGCTCATTAAGTAGAGGAAAAACGAAAATCTAAAACTGACTCTAATGGGAAGGAACAGAAAACGAACTTACTCTAATGGAGATTATGATCGGGTAGGTTTGCTCTGTTCTCCACCACGAGTCCAATGGTGGGCTCCGCTTGAGAAATTGATGGAAGACGAACACAGAGACTTAGAGAGAAGTCAGAGAAAAGGGAGGTCAGGGGTTTTTAGAGAGATGGTGACTCAAGTGAGAATAACTAACTTTTTCTGTAAATACATATTTTTAGTTTAATAATATAATAATCATGTACTCATCCCATTTTTACCACTTCTACTCAGATGACAGATTTTTCTAGACTGTTATATCGTGACATAAAAGATATAATTATATTAGTTTCTTATATAAATAAATTTTTTGAATTTTAGAAAAATAAATATATTATTGTTACAACTGTAATTTAGATTTTCAAAACTAAAACTTTTAATATTTTTTTTAATTTGCATAGTTTTATTAGAAAAATTATTTTATTTAAATTAGTTGGCCTAGTGAATACTAATTACATTTAATTTTTATTTGGTTTTAAAAATACAAATATTTTTAATTTGAACTGTATAAAAAAATAAAATATAACCCACCAAATATTAAAAATAGTATAATAATTAAAATAAATATTCAATATTTTAAATGTTGAAAATTACTCAAGATTCCATTAAAAGTACCCAAAAAATATATTAAATTATATTGATGATGATAATAAAAACTAGTGTTAAAATATACAGGCTTATAATATAAGTAATAAATAAGTTACATGCTATGTAAGTTACTACATACCCAGTTTGTAGAATGAGTAATAACTCACTTAAATATGTTTTATTTTTATTGTTCTATATTTGATTTATTAAATATGAATTAAGATGATTTGACTCTCTATATTTGATTAAGATGATTTGACTCGTGTAACACTTATATCATCACAAGTAGATTTTGTAAGATGAGATTTGTACCTACCTATAAACTATTGGAAAAATTTTTATCTTTAATCGATGTAGGATCTCCAACACTCCCACCTCACGTCGAGACTCCCCAATTTGAACGTGAAACTTATATGTAAGGGTGGTCCAATAGCGACCCGATAGGTCCAACAACCTTATTAAGATAGGCTTCGATATCATATCGAAAGTAAACTTTAAGCTTGACTCAACCTTACAAAACCGAGATAAAATTTATAATTAATAAGTTAGTTTTGTCTATTATAATTGTAAATTTGCATATCCCTAAATTAGCTTGCATAAATTAAAAAATAATTAAAAAAATCTAATTATTTTTATAATTTTTAATTTAAGATTTTAGTATCTTATAAAAAATAATATTTTAGTGCAAATATAACAATAACAAAAAGACTATACAGACTAATGATTTACTACAAACTACATATATAGATAAAAAAAACATATGAAAAAAGTATATTAAAATAAATCATGAAATAAAATTTAGATTTATGTTTTTGTAGATATATAATATTGATGAAACAAAAAACAAAAATATACAGTCATATTCAATTAATATCTACACAATAAAAAAAATAACATAAATTACAAGGTAAGGATAGTCAATCTATACGAACATGTCCTTGTTGAACAACCAAGTGACCTCAATTGTCATCCATATCTCCTAGCTTAAAAGTTAAAAACTTCTTAAATAATATACTTTAAGATATCTTACTAAACACTTTTATATTCTTCAAATTCAATTATAAATTAGCAGCTTATTTATTGGTCTCATCAGTTAGCTTTAAACAATTTATAATGTTATAATCTAAGTAAAATTAATAATAATATTCTAATGAGTTAAGTATTATTTTTTTTTAAGATGTGTTTAATAAGAATAATAAAAATATTTCAGAATAGATTAAATGTATTAAGTCATTTTAAATTATCAATATAGAATTAATAAGTCATACATATTGGTTAAAAGTGCTTTAACAATAATTTATAATAATGTAAATTCTTTAATAAGAGAGTATGTATAATTGTTATAAGATTTTATTTAATTACATCAACTCAGAATGATGTACTATGTAAGGTAATTATTTCACAAATAGACTATTATGTAAACCAAACTATAAAGGTTTTATTTTAATTTCTTCTAATATTATTATAAGTGATATATATATATATATATATATATATATGTGTGTGTGTGTGTGTGTTTGACTAGTAGAGTTAGAAGTTTAAGAACATCAATTATATATATATATGTGTGTTTGACTAGTAGAGTTAGAAGTTTAAGAACATCAATAATATAATTTTTTTATTTTAAATTATATAATTCAGAATATAATTTTATTTGAATTTTAAATTATATAATATAAAATGCATTTTTTATAATTTAAAATATAAAGTCCAATCTATAATAAAAAAAATAGGAAATGTAGGATTTATTTATTTTTCTTAATCAAGAGTATAATGATATTTTTTTCTAAATTTATAGAGGTGCAATGGAAAAGTATGGAGATGCAAGCTGAATGCGTCAAACTTTTGTGAAGGGAGCAGGTACAATCTTACTTTGCAAACCCATATCAATCTAAGATATATAGATTTTGATGATCCCATATCAATTTAAAATATATAGATTTTAAACAATGATTGAGTATATTTTAAGTGAATTAAAATAATTTATTAAGAATTAAAACAATTTTATAATTTAAATTAGTTTTGAATCAAGGTTTTAAAACTGGCTGGTATATGCTTTAAAACTAGCTCAAAACTAATTTAGATTTCAAAACTACAATAAATAAATTATTTACATCAAAATTATCACTTTTTGGTGTACAAGGTTGGATATGATATGATTTTTAAAAGTTCATTTTTTATCAATATTGGTTTAAACAATTTATACTTTTTTTAAAAAAAATTGTTTTAATTTGTTCAAATAATTTTAAAATTAATTTACAACAAAATAGCTTTTAACATAGTTTCGAACCATCAAATTAATTTACATTTATTTTTAATTAGGCATAAATATATTAATTACTTAAAATTTCCAGTACCAATATATATATAATGTTAAATATTTATGAAAAAAATTAAAAATTCTTATTATAAAATATTTTTTATTTGTTTATTTTGTCAAACCCCTGTTTTGAATTTTGCATATAATCTAATTGGTTGAAACATTGCAAACTAAAGAACAATAATCAAAATATCAAATTTAAAATATTTGAAAATATATTCGAAGAGAATAAAAAAAGTTAAAAGATTAGTTTTGAGGAACAAGATAAAAAAAATGAATTATATATGAAAAAAAAACATTATGAAAAAAACAAGAAAATAAAATTAGATAAAAAGATATTGAGATTCCTAATTTTCATTTATTTAAGCAGTTTGAACATCCTTCCTTGTTAGACCAGAAACAGATCAATAAATAACACTGGGACCATGGCCATCTCTGATTTTTGAAATTTATTTCAAAATGTAAATTAAAATTATTATTTATATAAGTAGATATTTTACTGTAACATTAATAATAATTATTTTGCAAAGTATTTTAATCTTTTTACAGTTTTAAACATTCTTCTTTTATAATCCATTAAAAGATTATAAATAATTTCATTTATAAGTATAAAACTTTGTTAATCCTTAAAAAAACTGATGTTACTAACCTTT
>Ga0099824_1010128_pt1 | contig 11283 bp, 10 predicted proteins | sample SiratrowhiteBW_FD_76837 | JGI IMG/M metagenome (GOLD analysis project Ga0099824, IMG submission 76837) | Root nodule microbial communities of legume samples collected from California, USA - Siratro white BW | ecosystem: Host-associated > Plants > Roots > Nodule | place: USA: California... | reverse complement strand
TTTTTATTTTTTTTTTTTTTTTTTTTTTTTTTTTTTTTTTTTTTTTTTTTTTTTTTTTTTTTTTTTTTTTTTTTTTTTTTTCTGGTCCTCTTTGTGATTAGTTGTAATTGTCCCTAAATGTTGAGAAGACTCTATATGGGCTTGATAAAGAAATCTTGATTCTTTTCTTGTGGGTTTTCCTTAATTTATCACTGTTACTTCATTACATATGCAGGGGAAACAGGACCCGGTTAAGGATATTTTTCCGGAAGTGTCACAATGGATGTCAGGGGCATCAGGTTTACTTTTGGCAGGATTTTGCTTTATGTTTTTCCTGGGTGATATCTTCTCTAATTTATTTCTATATTATTTCTTATGTTCCCCCAATCATTATAGATTACACAATAGGAAATGCATCTGCATCTGATTATGTGAACCTGGAATCAACTGAAACTTGGCTTGCGGAATACTTTAATGATGCTGAGATGGATTTCAGTCCTGATGAATTGTATGCTTCTCTGAACCATTGGTTTGTTTTGAATATTTGACCATGCAAAATATAATCTGATGATTGTGTGTTTTTGACTCAGGAATTTTTCTGGGGCAGATGATGTTCAGATTGATGTTGCAGGTAGGTTAACATTGTTTCTACCCACTATTGTATACTAATTTTGTTTCTTCCTTCATTCTTTACTCTTTCCTCAATGGGTTGTATTCAGAACATTTTCTTACTCCTGCAGAGCTTAGCACCATCACACCATCACGTCAAGAAAATGCAGTTCAAATGCATGTTCCTCGGACCACCCGTAATATTATCATCAAAGGTTTGAATATTTTTCTTGGCATAATCTTTATTTAGTGTTAAATATACCAAGTATCTGCTTAGTTTCTCTTATGCTATATGACCTTGTACCTACTTCAAACTTACTTGAAGACATTTATGGACATGAACACTAATTCAGACTTCTTTTTCATGTGTAGGTAGGAAATCTTTTATACATACTCCTACCAAACTTGCCTCTTCTGTGGCATATCCATTTGCCTTCATCAAACCAAGTGGTGCCCATGGAGATGTAACTCTGAAGGAAATAAACCAGCGCATTCGAACACCCACAACGTCGAAATCGAAGCAAAGTAGTGATGATCCATCTGCTTACCCCAAGTCAGCCTTCTCAGGGAAGCCTGTGGTTGGTAAAACAAAAATTCGCACTGAAGGGGGAAAAGGTAGCATCACCATTATGAGAACTAAAGGTTAGGCATAAGTTGTTCGCTACTAACGTTTCTCACCCATTGATATGGGATTGACTTCATTTTCTGTAATATATCTGGCAGATATAGAAGTTGATACTGCAATTATTTCTTTCTTATTGACATGCATATATTACACCACCTTAGTGTTTTCTTTCCAGTGGGATCTAGATAATCTTATAGCTGTTCTTTTTGTCGGGGGTTTATGATTTTGTTTTGAGCTAAGTCTGTGATGAGAATCTTAGATCATTAGTCCCCACCATTCATAGTCTGTAATGACAATTTCACTAAGCTTGCCTTAGCTTTTGTAATTGAATATACAGATTATTTTTGTTTGGTGTCCTTGTTTATATGTTGTGCAAGAGTTTTCACTCTTTTCCTTCTATATGTTGTAGCATGAAATTTAGTTTTACTTGCAGGATCAATTTGACTCTAGGTATCAAACTTTTATGTTTGTACCACTCAATAATTATAGCAAATTAACTAATGCAGCCATAGATACAAAAGGTAGACCTTTTTATGATGTAGATTATGTTTAAAAATTTTCATACAAAATTTAATTGAGGTTTAATCAATCGCTTTGTTTTGACAGATAATACATTATTTCAGAAATAAATAAGTGACTATTGTTTTGAGTACATTGTTTTGACTGTTGTTTAAAATTCAATTAAAATAAATTGTGCAACAACATCATTTAACCTTGATGAAGAACAATCCGGATAGTGAGAAGGAACTATGGCCACATTTTCACGTTTTATTTTGCTAGAAAGTGGGAACCAAGTGAAATTTAATATCATATTGTGAGAAGATGTACTGAAAAGATAAATGTAAAATTGAAAATAATTAAAATGAATTTTTAATAATAATATAATACTAAGTTAAAGATATAATAAATTAATATGTTTCAATCCAAAGTCAGTGAATTAAATTTCGAATTACAATATATACTTATTACTCTTCGTCTATTATCTTTTAAAAATAAAGTAAATGACAACATATAATTATTCGTGTTATTAAAGAAGTGATTTATTTTAATAAAAGACTTTTTATGTTAAGTATTGTTATGAATTTTTACATCTCATTTTAAAAATCAACCAATCATTTACAATTACATGAAAAAGTGTTATTAAAAAAATAATAAGAATATGAAAAAAAAAAAAAAACTCTACAAATAAAATAATGAGAGTTGAAACTTATTATAAAAAGTTTTGTCTAAAACTTGTAGATAGAGTAGAACACTAGACAAACTCAATTATATTTTCTACAATTAAATTAGTCAATCTATAAGCACAACTATTATTCTTTCTAAAGACATAAGTCCCTCTAAAATCTATAATAGCATAAATCTGCATAAACTTATATTGTCTACCTTTAAGAGTCTAAGGAATTATATGAGTCAAACCAAAAACTTGACAAAGTAAAGCCTCACACTCCAACCAAAGACTTTTAAAACACTTAAATTTAGCATATTTAATAACAAAAATGACACTCATGACTTCAGCCTAATGAGCATTGGGAATACCCAAGAAAGTAAAAAAGTTACTTACATACTCCCCATGACTACCCTTGAAAATACCTTCACAATTTGCAAAACTAGGAGCACCTCTAGCAAGTCCACCAATGTTGACTTTAATCCAACTAACTGATATAAAGTGTCAAAAAACTTGCATGAGACATGACCTCATCAGTGTTGACTTTATTCCAACTAACTTTAGGAAAATGCCAACAAACTTGCACACGAAACATGACCTTTCCAATTGTAGTGCTAATAACAAACTATTTCAAAATAAACAAAAAAATCTAAAATTTGGTTAGCCATTTACTTTTTGAAAGTGTCACTTGAGGTGCAGATACAATCCTTAATAACATATGTAAAACAATATTCGTGATAATAGTCTGTTAAAATCAGATAAAATTTCTCGTCATCCAAATCATCCACAAGAAAAATGTAATGGTCAGAAGCTTAACCTGACAAGCAAGAGGACTACAAGAAGCTTTAATGAAAGTAATAAAGCAAGTAGAAGATACAACCATAAGATCAAAAAAAATATTTTTAAGCCAAGTCCGTCCACATAAAGGAAACATCAAAACAATTAAAAAATAGATGATCAATATCATCAATTTGCAACATGCATTAAGAACACATAGAACGAAGATAAACACCTCTTCTTTGCGCCTCTAGATTTGTAAGCACACGCCTGCGCAAAAATTTCCAAAACATCAAAGTCTTAGCAAGTAGAATAAAATTAGATTAAACGATTTTATCCCAATCACAAATGGGATAGATAGAGAAGAAATTATTGACTGTCATTTGTATATCTAAAATTGTAGGACATACTGCCAAATATAACAAAATGTGTATGTCACATCATACTAAGGTACTTACCTTTCCAACAAACAAGCTTATTCTTGACGTTATCAACTAAAGGTTGAAAAAACTACATCTTAAAAGTGAAAAAGAGATTTTTAGAAGAATTCATTCATTAACTTGAGATAGAACCATAAAACATGAAAGAACTCTATAAGATTGGTCAAAGATTTCCAAGTGGTCATAAAGAAAACAAAAATGTCATTCACACAAAGGACATGGATAGAAAAACCCTTACCCTTAGGACCAATCATAAGAAGAATTTTATGATAAAAAGCCAATTGATAAATCCCTCTACTTAGCATTTCTTTAGCTAAACAGAGAAGTATGGGCGATAAAGAATCTCCTTGACGAACACTCCTCCCATAATTAAAATAGTCAACCATATTACCATTGATTTTGATCGAAAGAAAAACATAATACAAGATAACATGGATCCAATTGATAAAAGTGGGGTGAAAACCAAAAACACCTATAGCAAAAAATCCAAAAAATATCAAAACCTTTAGAAATATCAATCTTAATAGCAACATTACCACCCTTAAGCTCTTTAGACAACATGTTAACAACCTCAAAAGCAATACAAATATAATCATTAGTTTGACACCCTCTAATGAAGTCATTCTGATAATGAGAAATTAGACCTCAAGCCTATCAACAAGAATTTTGCAAACCTTAAACCTGAAGTTGGCATGGCAATGGGCCTAAAATCCTTCATAGCAACAACACCCTGGACCTTAAAAATGAGAGAAAATAATGTTAGAATTTATTTAAGGAAGTATCCAGCTTTAAAAAAAAAATTGCTTAATCGCAACACAAAGATCAACATGTAATACTCTAACAATCACAATAGTAAGATCCTCCAAAGTCATCTAGAGCAGGAGCATTATCTGTATTAAGAGTAAAGACAGTAGACTTAATCTCCATGTAATTAGGGATTTTAGTCAATAAATCTTAGTCAATAAATCATTATCAGAATGACTAACAATATAAGAAATATAATTAGAGACCACAACAAAAATTTGATCCTAAGAAATAACAGATGATTTTTTCAACGTATATATCTTTTATAGAAACTATGAATAGAGTTAGAAATCAGATGAGGATGATAAAAAATAGAATCCCTAACTAAAAAAGAATATGAATACCTATGCCTTTTTTTCTCACCATAGTATAAAATAAGAAAATATTTCTACCATCTGAAAACTAATTCATACATGTCTTTTCCTTTTAAAAGATAAATTTACAATCAAGATATTTATTTAAAACTTCAAAAATAGACTTCTCTTGGATTAAAAGATTGAAAATATCACAAGAAAGGAAAAAACGAGTAATCTCAAGTTGAAGGCCATTACTTTCTGCACCCATCAATTTTTCAAAACAGCAATCTTGTCTTTGTCCATTTAAAAGGAGGAGGGACAATAACTTCCATGGTACAATATGAGCATTCCAACAGCAACTTTTGAACGAGGTGGTGGTATATTTCTCTGACGACAACTTGTCAACAAGGTGGTGATGTTGAAAGCTAAGAGAAGGTGGTGTGGCTTTGGTTAGATCTTGGTAGAGTAGAATAAAAGTGTTTTGGAAATCAAATTCCGAAAATAAATTCTGAAATAAGATTTTCATAACATATTTCTAAAAATAGGTTATGAAATAAGATTTTCAGAACATATTTCTAAAAGTTGTGTTCCAAAAATAAATTTTGAAATGAGTTTTTTATAACATATTTCCATAATGTTCCAGAAATAAGTCTTCGAATGGGATTTTCAGAATATATCTCAAAAAAACATAATCCATAAACTATTTCTAGAAAATGTGTTCCAGAAACCTTATTCTAAAAACATATTCTGGCCCTAAATCTTAAATCTTTAATGTGAACAAATAATTTTCCGAACTTGAATTCCATAAGGTTTTGCATTATTTCGCATATGCACCCCCAAAATCTTAAATCCTTTTATATTAATCTAGAGGGACATTTTTTCCTTTCCCTTATTGAAGGAGTGCAAGAGGTAATTAATGGAGTGCGTGAAGTAATTGCCTTAATTGAATGGCAGCCAAACTTTTTTTGATAATCTTTAACTGATTCATACATATTTATCAAAGACATTTTTACTTCAATCTTTAAGCATAATCTTAAGACATAGTTTCTTTTAAAGCCCCAACATGCAACATCTAAGCATTTTACCAATATAAATGATAAACTATTACTTAAAAGTCTATTTTATAATAAAATCCTTAAATTTTTATATAGGTCAACATGTTTAATAATTAAAAGATAAAAAATATACGCTTTTATATTATAATAAATTTAATACAAAAGTAACACTGAATTTTGTTATTTATATTTACTTAAATAGATGAATTTGTCAGATATAAAAGACGTCTTTGATGACCTTACTTTTAAGTTTGAGTTAATATAGGTCATACCATATATTCCTTTACTTAGCATGATCTATTTTCATCTCTACTCAACTTTTTTTAAAAAAAAAAAATTAATAATCGTATATAATTTCCTTTTTTATTTAAAAGTTAAAATCTAGAGTGTTCTAACCTTTCTTTACACTATACTTGTTAGAATCGAATTAAATTAGTTTATTCAACCAATGGAATCGAAAACTAATGTAATATCTCATCCAAATTTTCCTTAAAATTGAATTTGATTTGAATCACGATTGAATCAATGATAGAATGGGTCAAATCAATAAAAAAAATTAACTAATTAGTTCAAAAAATTCTATTTTTGTTGTAATTAATTCTTTTAAGAGACTTGTAATCGGTGATACATTTTATTTAATATTGTTGAACTTATATCCGATATTTTAGTTTGATTTGCTTTCATATATACCTTAGTTTTTGTTTGTGCTATGACTTATAACACATTTAAGTAAAGTTTACATTCTAATTTTATAAAATTATGCATATCTAGTATATCGGTTTATTATATTTTAAAATTTAAAATAATAAAATTCGGAATGGATCTTTCAATTGTGATCACATCACATGGCTAACATTTAAAATGTAAAATTTAAAACCAAACCATATCATGTTATCCTTGGTCCCATGTACCACCACATAACCCTTCGGTAGGGTTGGATAAGTTGGGCAATCTTTGGGTAGGTCCAAAAAGTAGCCACACCAAAGAAAAGAGGTTGAAAGTGAAATACAATTGAGATTGCCACATCCCACTTGAATTGAATAGTCCAAAGCCATTGCAAAATATGCTTTATTGTAAAGCACTTTCAGAAGATAAATGGGTGGATCAACATATTTTATAAGTTCTATATACTTTCAAATTGATTTTCTTTGTTCATTTATTTGTATTAAATATTGCTCTAGCCAAAATTAAATAAGGGCATTCAATATGTGTTCTTTTTTTCTTTCTCATATAAATTCAATATGTGTCTTTTTTTCTTTCCTTATAAATTCAATATGCGTCTCATTAAGTTCAATTCTAAATGAAAAGTAAGCTCCAATATGTAACTAACTTGTACTTGGATCAAAATCTATATTAAGAAATTGAACGCACTAGGGAAACTCAATAAGATTAAATGGTACGAATATTATAAGTATTTCTAGTTCATATTAATAAACAATAGAAAATAAATTATAGTTAAAGAAACTTATTGGATTATTATATCGTCACAATTTAATCCATAATTGAATGAGTCAAGTATATTATTAATTAGTCTAATCTTATATAAAAAAAGAAATGTAACTTATTCTAAAAGTCAAATCTTAGACAAAAATTAAAACAACAAATAATTGATATCAGTTGAAAAAAACAAACTTTAAAATTATATAATGTTAATTAAAATTTAGAAAATAATAGATCAATTAACTGAAATTTATAAAATACACTTCTGCGCTATTATTAAAGAGAAACTTGAAATCATTATTTTAAATTAAAATAAATATATTATAATGCTTTTTAAAATAAATTAATTAGTTATCCTCTGGTCAGAACCAGAATCTACGTAAGATACATCATCACATGAACACCTTCAAACTTAAAAATCAATACATAGTTTGTGAACGTGTGATTCCAAACAATGTATCAGAAGTTACTAATTTTTTCATACAAATGAAAATTACAATTACAATTAAGTGACATTGACTTAAAAATCACATAATTTAATAACCTTGTAATAATTTGATTCAATTAAGAAAAATAAAAATTCGAATAGAGATAAATAAAATTGAAGGAGTCAGAAAATATCAAGAATTTCCAAAATTAAATTGTTGCAGAGAGGGCAATTCCCCCTGGCGGCCCAAATCTCCCTGGAGCACATTCTGCAGAACGTGTGTCCGCACGGGATAAACGCCGCGCCTTTATGGCGTACCATGCACACGCAGCAGTTATACTCCACCAAACCCTCTCTCTCTTCTTCATCTTCTTCTCCCTTCTCAAAATCTGCCGCCACGTCATCATCGCTCACTCTGTACAAATCCATTTCCTGCTCCGCTTCCTCCAACAAATCCATCAGCGACACAGCAACCGCCGCCTCCTGGTTGTTCTCCCCGTCGGAGGACTCGCCTCCGGCCGCCGCGTTGTCCGTGGGAGATCCGAACCGCGCGATCGGATCTGAATCGTTTGCGTCCTCCACAACCACTTCGTTCTGCCGAGTCGCCGCGTCGTCCGAGTCGAGGCGAGTTTGAGGTAAGTTTCCGTCCTCATTGTCGTTACTATTGCCATTGCTATTATTACTGTGATTAGTGGCGGAGGACCAAGCCAAGCCGATAGCGCGCTTGAGCCGAAGCTTCTCCTTGAAGGCTTTCCAAGAATTGCGATCCTTCGCGTCTCCGTTAGGTTTCTCTTCGCGAATGATGTCTTGGAGAGTCCGGCTTCGGCTCAGATTGCGGCTCGCTTCGGCTTCGGTCTTCTTGAATACGACGTCGTCGAGCATGAGACTCGCTAGTGAGTCTCGGCTGCTGCTGCTGTTGCTGGTACGGTTATTGCCGTTGCCAGCTGTCATTTGATCGTACAGCGTTATCCTCCGGCGACCTTCCATTTTCCGGGAAGGTTCGCTCTCAACTTTCCGGGAAAGTGAAATACAAAACCACAAAATGAAGTTTTGTCCGTGAATTTTCTCGGAAAATGGAAGGTTGGTGGGCTAATTAACGGGGTGTGTGGGGAATTATGGAAGGGAAATTAAGGAGTGGATTGTGTGTGAGATGGGGAATTTATGAGGGAAAATGTTTTAAAGGGAAAGTTTGGTGGAGGAATGGGAGGTAGGTTGCTATACTTGCAAGTAGTTAATGGGATGAGGATAAGCAAGGAGTCAACGTTTTCGTTCGGAGAAACTTTCTTTTTGGGAGAGAACAAAAGGAAAAGAAAAGCACAAGGGAACAAAAGAAAAGCGAAAGAAAATGGTGTATTAGGTTTTAAATATTGAACCGGTTGGTGTTTATAGGTCTGTGACTCTCGGTAAACTATGCTGTTCATAGCAAAGTTAAGTATTGAGACAGTGAAAATTGGAAAATTTTCTGAGCATGGAAGGGGGAAAGAAAGATTTATGGATGAGATGATTGATTTTGTGAGTGGGACCCTTCAATTCATAGAGACACACAAAGCATAGATAGTGACAAAAGAAAAGGCAGACATTGATGCCTAGGATACCTTAGGCCCCAGAACGGAATGAGGAAGATACAGGTTGTTGAGATAACTCATGTGCAACACTTAATTAATTGTACTTTAGTTTCTTGGTATTTAATTTACAAGTTTAAGTTTTTAATGTTACTATATTTCTATTTTACTGTTTTTCTCTCTTGGTCTTTTTCTATATCTCTTTCTCCTTTCTTTCATTATATTGTACTTTATTTTAATCACTTTTTTTATTTGCATTTCTGCATTAGAAATTTTTTTGATACAAACTAATTTTTTTTTTACATTTCTTTTATGACATCATTCTCATTTTCGTACAAAAAATGCAGATATATGGACACTATGTATACTTACTGCTATTTATAATTGTAAATGCCATTAAAAATAATTAGCAAAAACACAAATGTTCTGCCTATATGGTTTTGTATTTCTTTATAACGGTATTTTAATGTAACAAGTTAAATTTTAATGTTTACATTAATTTTAAAATATTAAATAGAATGTATGTATAATTATTTTCTTTTATGTTATATTAATTTATTTATTATATATAATCTATATAAATATATAATACAATAGGATATTCACATTTGGTGTTTTAATTTATAAAAATATATAGATTTGGCGGTGTTAATTGCAAAGCAAAAGAAATAAAGACAAATAAAGTATAGAAAGATGTATGTATGTCGTAACATTTTGGTATAGGTGCAGTTTTTCTTTTTTTCTTTTCACTACTTTCTCTCTCATAACCTTCCTTTATTCATTGAGAGTTTTGTGGACTGCACTAAATGAAATTTTTTTCTGTATTGATCTAAATAAAATAGGTAATTAATTTGTGTATATCAAACGGGAATCATCTTTATGTATTTTTATAATATATATATATATATATATATATATATAATAAATAAAATAACTCTTATTGGCATATTATTTTAATCTTTAATAAAATATCTCTAATTGACATAAAATAAATCAAGGACTACCTAACAAGTCCTTAGGTGTTGATCTAAATATTATAATATTGTTGAAGAGAGTTACATTGATGAGGACTAAAATCCAGTATTTAAAGACATGCAGCCTATTCATATAGTCCTGGGGTGTCTTCATTTGTCCCTTCTTCCCCTTTTGTAGGAACATCATCACAGAGCTCAAAGAAACAAGTTATGAATGATTTGTTTTGAGAGGATGACAACTAGTATAGATAACATTGTGGAAGTTATAAGGTAAGGTAATATGTTGAAAGAAAAACACTTGTGTGCCAATCCCGCACATGTGCGTATGCTTTTTGGCCTGCCAACTCACTTGCCACTTAACCGTTTGTTGAAGCTTGAGTCGTGGTGACTTCTTACTTTATTGTTAGTTTTGTTATGAAATTTCATTTTGTGACGCACTTGATGTATATGGGTTTTTTCTTCTTATGTTATTAGTGACGTTGGGTTATGTAATTTTACTGGGTTTGTAATTGATCTTGTTTTTATATTTTAATTTAAATTGGTGCATGTATTTTTTAGTATTGAACATGTACATGTTATATAAAAAATGCACTAGTTTTAAATGTGTGTTGTGTTAGGCAAAAGTAAAGAGACAGAAATGTCCTAGAAAGAAAGGGTAAAAAAAAAAAATTAATAAAAAGTAAAAATCTAAATCATTAAAAGACACGTTTTGGGAAAATTAAAATAAAAAGAAAACAAAAAAAAAAAAAAAACAAAATACTCTTATCAGATTTTCATAATAATCACCTTTTTTATAATAGAAATCTACCAAATAGTACATTATGATTAAGGCTTCTACTTTTATACGCCTTTGTATATGTTCATGACCATGAGTAATTAAGTATCTGTCTATCCCTATAGTACTATCATCTACTTTTTCTTCTTCTTCTTCTACTATTAATATTTGTTTCCATTCTGCATGGTGAAAGGACAATTTATTTCTACACACAGATATTTTAAATAATACAATTGTAATCACATAGTAAACAATAATACATAAAACTTAAAATCTAATATTATATATATATATATATATATATATATATATATATATATATATATATATATATATATATATATATATACACACA
>Ga0099824_1010127_pt1 | contig 11283 bp, 10 predicted proteins | sample SiratrowhiteBW_FD_76837 | JGI IMG/M metagenome (GOLD analysis project Ga0099824, IMG submission 76837) | Root nodule microbial communities of legume samples collected from California, USA - Siratro white BW | ecosystem: Host-associated > Plants > Roots > Nodule | place: USA: California... | reverse complement strand
AACTCAATGCACGGGTCTTCCGGAAGTAGAGAGTCTAGTGTCTTTGTTTGTGAGTCAGTGTATGTATGATGTGAGATGAATTATGAAAGATTGAATTGTTGTTGTTTTGTTGAGATAGAAATCTAATTTATAAAAATATATATTGTTTTGAAAACTCTCTAGCTTACCCTTCTTTTTGTATGTTGGTTGTTTTGTTTTTAAAACTGCGATGATCGTGTATATTACACGGGAGCAGAAGATTTGACAGGTGGTGAGAGTCTCTAGTAAACTGATGGAGAAGCTTTATTTTATTTTATTTGTAATTTTTACGAAGATATTTTTATTAGATCTTTTGTGGAGAAGTATATTTTTAAATACACTATGAATGTATTGATTTTTATATTAAAGTTTATTATATAATTCCTATCCAATAAAGTTCCTATTATATGAAAAATATGGGTTGTTACAAATTCTAACATTAGAATTCAAATAAAATAAATAATGAAAAGATCTCATTCTAACCTAACTTGAAGGAGGAATGACGTGAGAGGAGAACAATGACGCGAGGGAGGAACTTTAAAAGGTTCTTGGCGCATGGAGAATGGTAGCACAATGATAATACGTAACTTAGTGCCTGTGAAACTAAACCTTGAAGTACTTCTTCACATGCAATGCAATATCTTATGGTTCAATTTTACGTTTTATGATTAATTTTAGGCAAGGAAAAAGCTTGTGGCCATATTTGAACCTGTTGTGGAGAAAAGAATAAATGAAAGGAAGGAAAAATTGGCGGACAAAAAGGCGAGAGATATGATGAATGCTCTGATAGATGTTGAAGATGAAAGTTATGGAAAACTGAGTAGAGATGATATCATTGATATCTTGTTGATGTACTTGAATGCTGGTCACGAATCCTCAGGACATATTACCATGTGGACAACCTATTTCCTCCAAAGATACCCACAATATCTCAAGAAGGCTAAGGTATCAACTTTCTACCAAATTTCTCAATTAACCAAAAAAGTTCAACTTTTTTTCTATCATTATTTATTTGCTTAAATAGGAAGAACAAGAAGAAATTATAAGGAAAAGGCCTCCAACGCAGAAAGGGTTGTCACTAGCAGAAGTTCGGAAGATGGAGTATCTTTCCAAGGTATAGAAGACATATGGTTGATTAAAGCTTACTTTCAACTAATCCATGAATTCTGATTATATGATATATTTATTCTGATTGTTTACATGCAAAGGTGATTGATGAAACACTGCGGATGATCTCATTCTCACTAACGGTCTTTCGGGAGGCAACATCTGATGTCAATATCAATGGTTAGTAAATATTCAGAATGTTAGAGTTATCTCGTTGTTTGATGAATGAAGAAGTTTTGTAATGATACAATTGGTATGTTTTTTCTTTCCTTTGCATAATAAGCTCCAACTGCTAGGATATTTCATTTTAAGCTTTAACACCATAACGTGACATGCATGAAGTGGCTAGATATTACCGCAACATGATTAAAATATTTTATTCACAACACTATAGACATATATACACTGACTTTGATGTTACAGGTTACTTGATTCCAAAAGGTTGGAAAGTAATGATGTGGTTTAGGGCTATTCACCTTGATCTCGAGATATATCCTAATCCAAAAGAGTTTAATCCTGAGAGATGGAATGTAAGTTGCAAAGATTTAGTTGACACATTTGAATTGAACAAATTAATATATGGTTCTATGTGTTTTTGTACTTTGATGGGAAGTTTATGATATATTTTGAGTATTTTATTTATTGATAGGAGGTGCGCAAGGCTGGAGAATTTCTTCCCTTTGGAGCAGGAAGAAGACTGTGTCCCGGAAATGAACTTGCCAAGCTGGAAATCTCAGTTTTCCTTCATCATTTTCTGCTGAATTACGAGTAAGCATGTTCTCCCTCTTTATAAAAATATGTGTTCTTCTTTGTAAAGTCCTTCTTGATATGACACCATAATTTAATGATTCTAGATGTAGAAATGTTGATGTTATTTATGTCTTACTGCTACAGGCTTGAGCAGCTTAATCCACTTGCCCCTGTGAGATTCCTTCCTCACCCAAGGCCCATTGACAACTTCACGGCAAGGATCAAGAAAGTCAAGTAATTTGGTCTGCTAGATCCTTGCATGGAACACTGGAAGCATGTGACTATGGCTCTACTTAGATCCTATCTACAAGCTTCCCATCAAATAAGAGCAGGGATTTAAATAGACAATCAAACTCATTTCCTCGTATCAAACTTGCTGTCTTGTCAGTTTTATTCAACTGCGTGAATAAACTAAGGATTCTATAAATTTATGTTCCATTTGCTAGCTGCTACTCATAGAAAGAATGTCTGCATGCAACTCTGGATAAGCTAAAGTATTCATAAACAACTATGACAAATGCTTGCACCATTTATGAAACACCAACCACTTAAATGTGAAACATCATAGACATAGCTTAACCCAAAACATATGCAGAGCAACCTAGTTAATATAAACTCGACACAGATTTAAATTAATAATTAATATTTACATATTCATCTTAAAACATTTCATACGAGAGATTTTGTCTTTGTCTGTGAAAGTTATACAAGTCTAATATGTGACTGTTTGATTTAGTTAACAATACGTCCTAGAAATTATATGAGATTTAGTTTTCCTAAAATACAATATACCATTTGAATTAAATCACACAAAATAAGAAATTTATACTCAAAGTTGGAATTTTCATCCAAATTTTTGGTTTATTTCTTTCTAATTTATGGAATTTTATTTAAGAATTTTGAACAAAAATTTGTCTTCCATATCTTTGTATATGTATTTTTTTATGTTAATGTTTCTCGAGACTTTATCAGCTTTAGGAAGATTTCTATATATTTAATAATGAGAATTTAGTACATAGATTTGCTATTAGAAACGAAAGAATCCTTAGGTGTGGATAATTTCTGTTTAATTTTACTTAAAAAATTAAGGTAAAGGTTTAATTGTCTAAAGAATTAACAGTTAAATAAAATATAAAATATTCTAGTTTATCTAAATCTATCAATCATAAAATATTTATGAGAATTATTATTTATGGGAATCACAAGTCTCTACTAAAAAATGTATTGGATCAAGTCCAATTGGAGGAATTGTGACTGGATAAAACATATTTATGAGAGATCCATTGAGGAATTTGGAATTCATATGTATTTATTTATCATTTTATAACTTTTAACTAATTTTACTAAACTCTTTCAGTTTACTTTTAAAATTTTCAGTTATGCATTGAGTTAATTTTATAAAACATGCTGATGTGGATTAAGGTTATCCTGTGACATGATCTATGTCACTTTCATATTTTTGGCTATTCTGACTTTGGAACATCGTTATTTTAAGTATAATACTTACGTGGAATTCGGTTCAATCATGCATTTATTTAATTTTAACTGGCCTAATACAGAAAAATTTGGACAAATACCTAATGAAACAAAGTTCTTCTGTCCATTTTTCAGAACATTTGGACATGATGGAAGACTTACTAGCTAGTGCTTAAAGAGAAGGTGGAAGATGCAGATTTGGAAAATATACTTATTTGTATGTACTATGAAATTGTTTTTTCCTTTTTGAAGCTCCGTCCAGTTTGTTGAAGCTATAACAACTTAGCTTAAACTGGATCTGCAAGCATTTATCTGAGGGAAGAAAACATGGAAACAGAATTTCAAATTAAAAAGAGCCATATACACCATAGCTCTCAGGTTGTTATAGATCAACATTTCCTGACTCTTCCCAAGCAATTGTCCATGGGCCTTGTATGTGGCAAGTATCTCACAGGGCAATTAGGATTCTTCTGTTCAAACCTGTTGAATCAAGAAGTAACATAAAACATTGTTAAGAAAATGATTGCTATAATCAATAAATAACTTTGATAAGTAATATTGTTAAAGATATTATTCAGTAAAAAAACATCCAATTTCAATTTGTTTTTTCATTTGATTCATACGTGATTGACTAGCTTATGTGTAACAGTTTACTTAGCAATCTGTTATGCTAGAATCAGCAAGAAATGCAAAAGAAAAAGATCACAAAAACAGTATAACAAATCCATGTAGGTAAAGTATTCCTCTCTGCCCAGTGGACTTTATAGATCTCAAAACAAATTCCATTCATTGACTTACCAATTATAGCACTCATAAACTATAGTAAAATATAATTTATTATGGAAAAAATATGTATGGAATGGTAGAGTGAGAATGCTCACCGGTAATTGAGAATGAAATGATGAAGAAAAACTGCTATTTCCATCTTGGCAAGATCATTCCCAGGACACAATCTGCTTCCTGCTCCAAAGGGAAGGAATTCTCCGGCCTTGTGTTCTTTCTATAATAAGCATCACCAAGTTCAAAATTAAACTATAAAGCACATATACAAGTGCAGAATACATGGACTCAATTCAGAATAGTTAAAGATGAAGCTTGGCAACTTACATTCCATCTATAAGGATTAAATTCCTTTGGATTAGGATATATTTCAGGATCAAGGTGAACTGATCTGAACCACGCAAGTGCTTTCCAACCTTTTGGAATTAGGTAGCCTGCATCACCCCATATACAGTTAGTACTTCGTAACATGAATGAGTGATTATACTTGTTGGGTTTGACAACATTATCAAAGCAAGAAACACAAGAACAAGATTGAAGAAACCACTTTATTAGTACCAAATGCACAGAGTCAGTAACTTGGAAGACATGGATCCAATAGTCAATCCATATATAAGAGATCTTGACATCAATTTCAATCCAAAACCTTAAGACAATAGATTTGTGAGTTTTTGTCCTAATATACTTCTCACCTCACTCATCTTCACTCATATGAGACTCTAAACTCGACATTTGAGTTCCTCACAATACTTAATGTCACACATGATATTCTCTCAACATTATAAATATCATACTAGCCATTAGCCATTATAGAATATACAAAAACTAAGTTTAACAACGGAGAAGAGTATAGCTTTGTTTGTTCACTTCTTGTATCATAAGTACCAAGCAAGAAAATTCTGATACTGACAAGAAATAAATAGGCAGAACATGGACTAACCATTGATAATGACATCAGATTTTGCCTCCCGAAAGACCACTAGTGAGAATGTAACCACACGCATTGTTTCATCAATCACCTAAAGAATGTGGAAAATGGAAACATGTCCAAAGCATAGTTGACATAGTATATATTGATATTAACTTGAGATCAATAGATACCTACCTTGTAAAGAAAATTCATCTCCCGAACTTCCTTAAGTGTCAACCCTTTCTGTGTTGGAGGCCTTCTCCGTACTATTTCTTCTTGTTCTTCCTATTCAAGGCATAAAGATATTGGGAAGTAAATGTTAAGTTTTGATCTTACACTTACACAGGGTAGGACAAGGATACATTTTCCAAGATCAAGTTATTAATGTGCATGTTACTGTCCCTTGGCCTACGATAATTGAATAACCTGTTACCTTGGCCTTTTGGAGATATTCTGGGTGCTTTTGCAGGAAGAAGGTTGCCCACATGGTAATGTGTCCCGAAGACTCGTGGCCCGCATTCAAGTACATTAACATGATATCAATGATGTCCTCATCACCCAACTTTCTTCCATCCTCATCAGTAACATCTATCAGAGCATCCATCATATCTTTGGCTTTTCCAGGCAAATATCCCTTCCTTATGTTTCTTCTCTCGTCCACAATAGATTGAAATATGGCCACTAGATTTTTCCTTGCCTAAAATAAAAGCATCAAGTGGTAAGATGGTGTAGCTGTATATAACTACAAGATTTGAATAGACTATACTTTGTTCCTTCATGTTACAATCAGAGTCTGACTGAAAGGGACTTCTGATTCATGTGAAGAACATATACTAGGGTGTGACAATGTCATTGATGATTTAAGTATGTAGAATATGCTTGATGACCAAAAAAAACAAAGAACAAAAAAATTTTACTTCACAATCGCTAGTGATATAGTCAAAAAAATTGCTTTATGAGTAACTTTTGGGACTTAAATTTCAAATTATAAAATATTATTAAAATCTTAGTGATGCTGAGCATAAATGGAGGCAATCCTCAACTTACAAGTTAGATTTATAAGAATGAGTTAGACTTTATAATTTAAAACAAAATAATTTAGACTTTATTTGGTTGTATTATAACACCTAAGATCTCAGTGTAAACTATCATATGAACACATGTTTTTAGTCTAGCCGGTAGAAAATTATTGATTTTACCTGAAATGGTTTCAACTTTGCATAAACTATAAATCATGTGGCCAAAATCAAACAAGTGAAACATAAGAATATCAATAAGCTTTTCCTCAAGTGATAACAAGTAATTTTATCATTCGCCAATTCATACTTTGAGGTTAACACTACAAGACAAGCTCTACTCTCCATTTCATTCAAATTAAAAGCAAGGAAATGCTAATAAACGTTCTATTTTGTTCTTCATACTACCCTAAGCTTAGATCAAGTTCTGTATATCCTTGTTATCCAGTTTTCAAATCAAACCACCACATATATGATGTTTTTACCAATATTAAGTAGCCCCATTAAGAATATCTTGTTGACTTAGAAAGGTATTTTTGCATGTAACTATTTTGATTTGGGAATTCAGTGATAAGGATATGGAGAACTTAATCTAAGTTATGTCTTTTCACACACTTAATGCTTAAGTTAGTTACCTTAAATGCCTTGTGGTATGCAAATCCAGGAATATTAATCCGCATAGCTCTAACTCCATAATTAAGTGCTGTGTACTCCCTCTCCAAAGCCTCCATAACAGGTTCACTTTCTGAGCTAAGGAAAATATGCATGATGATTTTGAAAGTAAGCTTCCTGATCTCAGTTAAAAACTCAATTTGTCCAAGGTTGGCCCATTTCTCCAATGAACTCATTACATTTTTCTCAATATATGTCAAGTAAAGGGACAGTGATTCCATGCCATTGATTGAAGAGGATGTCAAACGCCTTAGGCGCTTGTGTTCTTCAAAAGGCATTTGAATAAATGACCTCTTTCCAATGAGCTCTATCGCAGAAGGAGGCCAACCAAGAGTGAATTTATCATCATCTGTCAACACCCTTCTGCATGTTTCAGGTGTTGTCACAATTATACTTGGGCTTCCAAACATCAAGGTCTTGTACATTCCAGTTCGTCCAAATCTTCATGATTTGTTGATTCAATAAAAAACGTTAGTATCATCAACTATGATGCACAAACATGACATCTGATACATACATTGTTCACATATTTAGAATACACAGAACATATAATTATAACTCTATTTGATATGTATACAAAAAAATTGTCGAACGAGGCCAATATACTTCTGCCATTGAGCACATAAACCATTCTTTATTTCCTAAATTAAAAACCAGTATCATTGTTTTGAGCTTATTAACAACAAAATACATATCATAAAAAAGTGACCCGCTTTAAAATTAATCTTTATTTAGTTAGTGGGTGGTGTCAAACACTGAACAGTACACCGCAGTTACATTTGGAACTATCCAAGAGTAAATATCTTATAAATATCCAATATTAGTAGGCTAAGCAAATGCCACGTATCAGCATTTCAAACATCATCACATATAGGCATGATTTGAAATGTTTTGGATTCATATAGTGTCGCAGAATCTTTGGAGAGAATAGTTACTGTGAGAACTATTCCCTCCTAGATAAGCTAATAATACTAGGAGACAATTCTACCCTATATAATTAAGTAGTATTATTCGATTTTATCATTTAATTAATCATGTTTAAAAAATTCTAAAATGTATTATAAATTATAATACTTTATAGTCCATCTTAATCATGGATGGCCCATGCTGACCTGGACTGCACATCCTGACGTACGTGTCCGGACATCAAAACGTATATACTGCACGAATAGTATCATAATTTTTTGACGTAAATTTCATCTTAATGTTTAACTTATTTTTTGTACTTCGAAGAAAGTATAACAAAATTCAAGCTGAAGATGTTTTAAAACTGCAATTATTTTCTACAATTATTTTCTAGTACATAATAAATTTATTAACTAAGATGTAGAAAGCAGAAAGGACGAAAGTTGGAGTACAACTGTCCAGAAACACCGTCACCACCACATAGCAAAAGAAAAGATGTGACTGAGAAAGAGAAAGGGAGGTTAAGTACAGTGAAAATGACAAGCAGGTGCAGCTCTTCTCTTATTCCCTCTGAATAATGGTTTGTTTGTTTCATCAGTTTGAAAAGGGTCATGCTGCAATTCCAAAACTGAAAAGGTAGCATAATGGTAATTTCTCTTTCAAGAGGCCAAGCAGCTTTTTGTGCCAAACTAGATATAAAGTAGAAAAAGTACATTATCTTTTGTCTCTTGGACCACTAATAGTAGTAGCAGCTTTGGTTAAGGGGTGTGGTTGTGTCAGTGGTTTGAGGTAAGGATCGTGACATCCACTAGCCCTCTCAGACTCACACTCACAAGTCACAACACAGAATCACCTCAGAGGTTATAAACATTAAACAAACAACTGGGTTGTTGGGTTATGTATCAAAAATAATTTTTTTTTCTTATAGTGAGAGTGATAAATGTTAAAAATAATTTTTTTTAGTAAATAATAATTACCTGGAGACAAAGGAAGAGATGAAGGAATCAGGGTCCTTGGACTTGAAAGCTCTGAGGAAGGACCACATGTTGCCAATGAAGGGCCAACCCATGTCACCTGGGGGCAGAGAGTACTGCTTCACACCTAATTTGGATTCATAGAGCCACCAATTTAATCTCTTGAGGACTAAAAGAGCAGCAGCAATGGCCACAACCACAAGGACCACCCACATGGATCCCAACTCCATCATCATCATCATCAATCACTCAACTTCAGGCCACTCCACAGTGACTAGTGACTCAACACACACTCAACTCAACTTAGACAACTCACTCACTCACTCTTTGTGTGTATATTTATAAGGGAACTTGGGGTTTGAGATGTGGAGAGAGACAGGTGGGAGGGTGAGGGGGGAAAAGAAAAAAAATAAAGGGTACTTTGTGACAGCACTGAGTGGCCAAAATGAATTTGTGTAAAGTTGTAGAACATAGACATAGACATAGAGGTGGCCGGCTTTCTTTTCCTATGTTTTGTTTTGTTCTGTACAAATCAATCAATACTGTATGGTTGTGGAATGATTCCACTAGCTCTGGTTTTAACAAAGTGATTGATAAATGTTTGTTACTTTCAATAATATAATTTTGTTAACTGTCATCATTTGTTGTGGACATTACAACTAACTATTTTAATATTTCTGTAAGATAAGTTTAGTGTTTTAAGAATAACACAATTGGGTCATTAACAAGGATTTTTTCGAGGAGGATATGTGCTGAAAACAACTTTTTTTGTTGGTGCTAAGGTTGTTTGTGTCTTTGCGAATTCCTCTGCCAACTAATGATGGTGGACACCATGATCTTCGCCAAGTTTTAGGATAGAGTTCTGATTTGGTGACACCCTAACAGTGCAACACACATTTGACTCATGTGATCTCTTTTTTTCTTGTCATATCAATTGAATAATTTTATCAATAGGGTGGGAGTCTTTGGGGCCTTTTTTGTACTCATTCACAATTGTTATTTGAATAAGAATCTAGAATCCTAACAAGTTAACTTGCATGATTTGAAAGTTAGAAAGTTAGTAATTAGAGGAAGAACGGAAATTTTCTCTGGTCCTTCTCAGAGAACATGTGTTAACTTTAGGACCATTAAACAATAGGAGCAAGAGTGGACATCATAAAATCCTCAAAAATCCCCTCTACTTTTGTGAAATTATGTATAAAGCTCACATTGATAGTGGTTGCGGCAAATAGTACAATTAACTTTTTTTCAATGTGCTTCGTTCCTACCAATTCGTGTTGGATGTGACCTTCTTTTTAGGATTTGAATACTTTGAATCAAACCATCCTTGTTGCTCTAGAAAAGGCTTCTTAATGAATGTTTCCTCTTCCTTCCCAAGTGGTTGAAACTTTCGAAGAAACCTATCTATATGACTGGCCAGGTAAAACATGATGTAAAAATTTAATAGATTTCAAGCAACGTTGTAATATAGAAAATTAAAACATGAATTTAAACTTAATGATTATCACATATATTAAAAATGAATATATGTAATATAGAGATTTAATGATATATATATATATATATATATATATATATATATATATATATATAATATGAGATGGTTGTTCAGTATTCTAAAATTTAATTAAATAAATTTAGGATATAACAAATATATCTATTTAGATTTTTTCTGGTTCTTGACTGTCTCATTTCTATCTCGAAAAATTAATTCTTGTTTTCATTCCAATCGAAAACTGTGTATATACATTCGTACCCGCGTCCTATCTGTTTCAAATACTAATTAAATTATTTTTTATTAGAAAAAATAAAAATCACAATAAAAAATATGATATTTTCAAGTATTTAATAAGAACTTTTGTCCAATGTCAAGTATCAATAAAAAAAATTATAATTATATAAATATCAAATTAAAATATAAAATAATAATTGGATAAAGATTAATCAAATAATTATAAAAATAATCAAATGTATTATCAATAAATAAAATATGAAATTAAAGATCAAACAAAAATTAATATAATTTTTTATACCTAATAAATTAAAGGTGATTTGGTAACTTAAAATGAGAATAGGTGATTTGGTAACTTAAAATGAGAATAGTTAAATACTAGACGAGTATGATGACATATGTATATATTAATCCCACTTTTCATATCCAATTTAAAAGATCAATATATCTAAAAGAAAAAGAAAGAAGTTTGTTTATCATTCCTATTTGTAGTTTTCCATGTTTCATTACTAGATTAATTTAATATTGTCTTTAACATTCTAAACTTATGTCTAGTTAAATATTAGTTCCAAATATGTTATATTTTTTCCATTTTAAACCTCTCTATTACCTTATTAAAATAAACTTCATGAATAAGCATAATATTCATTCGTTTCTACTTTGAAATAGTATAACATCAGCACTATTATAATTAATACCTAAAACCATTTTATTTTGAATTAATTGAAATTGTACTACAATGGCACGTGCCAACTAGACACGATTTACCCATAATGAGAATTTAAAAAATAATTGTCCATTATAAGAATTTTGAAAAAAAAAATACACTAGAATGAAAAAAAAAAAAAAAAAAATTTTCTTTTATTTTTTTTTTTTTTTTTTTTTTTTTTTTTTTTTTTTTTTTTTTTTTTTTTTTTTTTTTTTTTTTTTATTTTTTTTTTT
>Ga0099824_1010126_pt1 | contig 11284 bp, 5 predicted proteins | sample SiratrowhiteBW_FD_76837 | JGI IMG/M metagenome (GOLD analysis project Ga0099824, IMG submission 76837) | Root nodule microbial communities of legume samples collected from California, USA - Siratro white BW | ecosystem: Host-associated > Plants > Roots > Nodule | place: USA: California... | reverse complement strand
ATATAATATTTATAATATTTTTTTTTTTTTTTTTTTTTTTTTTTTTTTTTTTTTTTTTTTTTTTTTTTTTTTTTTTTTTTTTTTTTTTTTTTTTTTTTTTTTTGTGGTGTGTAATTTATAATCTGAATGAATAGACTGTTAAAATGAGTGATATAAATTACAGACTTATGTGGAAGAGTAAAAAAGAAGCATAAGTAGTTGAAATATACGTAGTTAATTTTAGTGGATGAATAGTATATATTCATCACGTTTCTTTTTATTTTATCTTTTTTAATTATTACGTTACATAAATAAGATCAGCATCTAATTTAAAATAATATAATTTTAAAATATGATTAAGGATAAAATAAGAATATAAACTATGTAGACAAATTGAGAATATATTATTATAAATACATATAATCGAAATACATTAAAGTTTTATTGAAAAGTAAACTAAGAAAGACAAACATGTGAATGTGATGGTACAAGGTAAGGTGGGAATGGTGTGTAATCGCAGGGGTTTGCAAAAGCCTGTTTTGAATAGGAGGATGTGCACGAATTCTTCTTCCACCCCCGTATACTCCTCCTGCATCTCCATGACATTTTAAATCCCGAAATTGCCCATGCATAAATGACAAAAAAGGGCATTGGTTTGTCTGATATAGAAAATGCATAAGTATCTTTCCGACTTGTGAAAAGTGTTGATTGGCGGCGAGAAACGAGATAAGATTTTTTATTTTTTTGTCATATTTGACCTTCTGCTGATAGATTATTCGGATGAAGTCATCTGGTTTAGTAGTTTTTAAAAAATATAAACTGAAGGGAGTTCTAATTTATAAATTGTAAATTGGATAAAAAAATAGGGGTAATATCTGGTTTGAAAATTATAAATTGGATGTCATTCTATCCAATTTATAAAAGTTTTTAGTGTTCGCAAACCGGACTGTCAGTAAGTAAATCTTTTTAGGTTTGTAAATTTGTAAAAAAATTTAAACCAATAAATCGAATGACAACTCATCCAATATGTAAACGATGTGCCATCTAATTTATGTTTGCAAAGAAAATTATAAATTGGATGACACTTTATTCACCTTATTCGGTTTACGTTTTAAAAAATTTATAAATTGGGTGAGGTGTCATCCGATTTATAATTTTCTTTATAAATGTAAACCGGATGACACCTCCTTCGATTTATATACTTTTTTAAAAATATAAACCCGAATAAGTCCAATCATAAATTGTTAATAAATATCAATAATTCTATACCTACTACTTGTCTGAAGCTTTAATTAAAAATAATTCTATACCTACTACTTGTCCGCAGCTTTAATTGAAAATTTGGACAAAAATGATCTTCTTCCTCCTTAAACCCACGCAGAACCGTCTCTCACATAACTTCCACATATCGGAGAACGAAATGTAGGAGAAAGAGTATGATGACAGATATGAACTAAGGATAACGATGAACGTTGTTTACACCAAGCTTGAAACGGACAGTACCGGATGTTACGGAGATGAAGGAGTAAACCGGACAAGTTTAAGGGGGTGAAGGGGATGGAAGACAATTTTGGTTTTGTAATTTTATATGAAGAATAAAATAGTAATTTTATAATTCGTCTTTGATGTGAACTGGATAATAAGGCTCCACCTTCACAAAGCCCAACCATTTTTTTTCTAATCCCTTTATCTATTTTTTCTGGATATATTTTTCTACCTCCATAGTTTTCATGTCTATCACTCTAAGTAATGAAAAAGACTAAAATTTCCTTACCGTATTCATTCTTGCTGCGACTGTCGTCGTCCTTTATCTTCACCGTAACGTTCTTGTCATTGTGGTAATCTTTGAAAATATTTTATATTATAGAAAGAAAATATTTTATATTATACAATTTGAAAATTATATTTTTATAAAATGTTTATAAATTGTGTAATTTGGAAGATATAATTACAGTAAAAAATAATTCTGAATTATACGAAGTAAAAAATAATTTTAATTTATATAATCTAGAAACATTTTTTCATAAAATAGTATTTTTGAATTCCAATATTCATAGGTATTTTTTTCCTTAACCAAAATAATAAACTCAGAATTTATAGAATTGGGAAATTATGAGAGTGAAAAAAGAGATTTCCGTTTTTTCGGTTTCAAATTAGACTTTGTCAAGTTCCAAGAATTTATAATGAATATATAATAACAAAAACTTCTCTACCACCACCAATCTTCTAAACTTGTATAGACTTCATTTTTATTCTCTCTTTCTTTTTATTATTTATCTGGTTAAATTATAATTTTTAAAATTTGTAATTTTAGATTAATCCTTAATCTTATATATAAAAAATAAACTATATATAAAATCAATTATCACATCAAAATTATGAATTTTAAGGATTAAAATCACGTATAAAGAATTGAAGAATTAAATTCCTAATTCAGATAATTTATTTTTTAATAGTAAGTTGGACAAATAATCTTAACCTTCCCAGTACCCCAACCTAAATATTTCTCAACTTTAACGGAAAATATATTATTTTAATTATTCATCCTGAACGTATCATGTTTTTAATATTAAGTGTGTATGTCTATATATATAATTTTATTATTACATTTTTATTTTTATGTTTTTTAAAATAAAATGTAATTATATTAAGAGTTAAATCATTAAAATAATTAAATAACAAACTTTAAACTATAACTTAATTAAAAATATAACTTAATAATTAACTTTTTTTAATAATTTATTGTTTTGATATATTATTTGAGTTAAAACATAATTAATAACTCAAAATATAATTTAAGCTGAAAAAGTTTATAACCTTAATATACGACTAGCTATTGTTTTGAGTACTCAATAATTTTTTTAAAGTGTTTAATATATTAATTATTTTTAGTTCTGAATAAAATATTTATCCGTTTTTATTTTGGTTTAAATTCATGAAATATTTTTAAATTTTCCTTTTAGTTTGTTAATATTTTTTTATTATCACCAATTATAAGATTTTCATCATAGATAATATTTAAACTGATGCATAATACGTGAGATAACTAAAGACACATAAATAGTGAAACTAATGCATTTGTTACTTTATTAGGTAAAATTTGAAGGAAAAAATTGTTAAATATTCAAAAGAAAAATAAGTGATATTGAAAGTTTAAAACTCATTCAAGTCTATGATTTATTTCATAGTGGAATTTATCCCTGGGTTTTGGTACGATAGGAGAAAGCCATAACATGAATTTGAAACTGAAGTTACTTATTTCTACTTCAACTCATTTGAAATTATTGTCACAAATTTAATAAATTTAAGATTTTACGTTCAAAGCAGTAGTTTGTAATATAATCGGCTTAGATGAGTATATTATGATGGTGATACTTGTGAAGATATTCATGTTTAAAAATTATTAAGAAATGAACTTTTTAAGTCTAATATAAATTTAAAATTTATTTTTAATATAATATAGAGTCTATTTTATCAAGATTATTAGGTTTATTAGGAGGATTACTTGCTATTCATATTATAGATCATCTTTATATATAAGTTTCATGTTGGAATTAAGTAGTCTCGTGAACGAAGTGTATTAAAGATCTCGTATTAACTAAAAACGAAGTTTCTTAATAGTTATAAATAGGTACACGAGGCTTTAGGTTCATTCCCTGTGTAATCTAGCTCAAGCTCAGGCTTCTCTGTTTTGAAATTTTCTGTGTTTTTCCGCTCAATAGTGAATCCTATCTCCTACCGGACATTGTCTTATGCATTTTGATGAGAAATTGAAACACTTTTTTTTCTAACAAACATTCTTGCAAGTACGAGTACTTAATGGGTACAAACTAGAGTGAAATTCTGACTCAGCAGAGTTTTAAGTTCTAGCTGATGCTTGAGTTCATTGTGTTTCATGCTCAAACCTGTGAACCCAGATGTTCTATGGCTTTCTTTATCATTAATGTTCCACATTTTTGTCTCCTATTCAGAATAAGGTCACATAATTGTGTCCCTATTATGGTAGACACTAAAAATCAATACATTGGTTAAGAGTTATTTTCATTCATTCTTGTCTGGTCATTAACAGGGCTTGACTTGGTCTACAGTGTGTTATCCGACAGCTCCAGTGTTTCATATTGTCTCTGCTGTCTTATTCTGTCAATTTTTCAACACATATTGTTCGTATCACATTGACATGAATATGAGAGTGTGTAGAAAAACAGCTACTGTGTACTCCAAGTCTATAAAATGAAATGAATTAAGATATACTAACTTAAAACTTTGATAATAGACTACTGTCTTTCTAGAATTTTAAGTTAACAAGTTATACATAATGGCAAAATGCTGTCGTTTTTGTACTAATTTATTATTTTAATGTATCTGTTAGGCTGCTAGGATTTGGTGTTCACCATCATGTCTCCTATATATTGGCTTTTCACTGTGCAATGGAAGACCATAATCCACTAATCATTTCATCTTATGGGAGAAAAACCCTATTCATCACTTAAATGGCGATAAACTTTCACGTGTCACCAATCAGCACTAAATAAAAGTTCTTCTTTACACATTTATTTTGGGGGGACAAAGAGTACGAGTAACAGAACTTATGTCTCAACTCAAACAATATAAATATGCACACCCTTTTGTCTCAATGCAAACACTAGACTGAATCTTACAGTTTCTTTCTCCATTTGTGTGTCTGGCATAAACTATCTACTGCTTCTGTTCTACTACTCATTCACTTGAAGCAATGCCAAAAGCCAATGAAAATGTTGATTCTGCAGCTGCTAAGATGGTTAGAGTTCCTCCAAGAAGAGGGCAAATAAAAGCCAAGATAATGACCAACTTGGTGAGAAAGGTAGAAGAAGCAGGGAGAGCCATTTGCAGCAAGGTGCAGGTGGCTGAGGAGTCACACGAACACACTTCACAACCACCTGACTCTAGTCATGCTTAAGTCTATAGAGTCATTAGCATTATGCTGCTTGGAGAAAAACCAACTTCACAGAAATTCCAACAGTGTATCTGGATCCTTTAATAATAGTTAGTTTCTGTGTTTTGGTCTTCTTTGCTCTAAAATTATTGTACCTCTGCTACTTGGCATGTATCTCAACTTTCAAGCTTAATTAAAGTGAGTCATGCACATAATCTACTCTTTAATTATATGCCTTCTTTCAATGTTACTTTGAATAATCTATTTGTAAATTGTGGTGGTAAATGGTGTGCTTCTATTGGGGTTTGTGCTGCATGGTATGCTCTAACTGATTAAGTAGAATTTCGTATACATTGTCAACAGTATACAGAGAAGGTTTTATTCCTTTGCATGGATAACATGTTGGGTAGCCTTCAATAAGAATTGGACATATAATCTCCATTCCTCATATTTTATTATTTGATGGCGATGGAAATTAGCCAAACCAAATTCCTAATATGTTAAAATAGCACTAAATATAAGTGGAACAAGTAGAAAAATGACATTAACAAATTTTAATTAACATGAAAAATTCTCTAAATTATGGACTCTAGTCCGGTAAAATATATCTCCTACTGAGTTGAATTATAACATCTCTTTTTAGATACAACAAAATTTTAATCCTGTTATCTTAGGTGGAGGTATAGTTCTCCTTATCCAGAAATACTCTTATTATGAGACTATACATTCTTTAGATGATACTTAGTGTTTAAGGTATCTCTTTCTTGAAACAAATTAATATGAGACAAGATATCTCTTCTTATAATTGCAAATGATTTTCTTTCTTATATATCTTTGTAAGTTACTAGTAACTTTCTTCTTTTCCTATAAATTGTGGTTTAGTTCCTCTTAAAATGGGGTCTCTCCCTCGCTTTTTTTAGGAAACTTTTATCTATTTTTAGTTTTCTCATCTTAAAGTTTCTCGTTCTTATAGGTTCGATAATAATAATATTATTAGGATATGTTGTAATATTATATTAAAAAGTAAATTTTAAATCTTAATCTTAAAAAATCGGTTTATAAGATAAACTGATTTATAAAATAAATTCTGTCCTCATTATGAATTATTGAAAGATCTTCCTCTAGTATAAGAATTTCCAAACATGAAATGACTTTAGGCACTCAGTTACCTTTAATTTTATTAACCACATTTATTAGTTCTAACCAAGAAGCAACTTCCATAAGGATTTCTAATTTGCATTTAGTTGTTTCTGGCTCTCTATTTGGAGAAACTCCAACCAAGAATTATACAATTATAAGACCTCAGAACAAAGATAAAATGCAGTTTGGCAAAGATGATAAACTCTCAATTGTAAATAAGAACTGCAATGAGGCATCTGGCACATCATGTTAGTCCTATATTTCCAATGAAAAGATCAAGGAAAGGCCAAAATAAAAGCCGTGTGAAGAATTTTAACTTTTTCAAAAACACAAGGGTCCACTAGGTCACCCACTTTTGATTTTTGTAACTCGGTAATGCTGCCCAACTACAAGTCCACCACTTCCCTTCACAACTAAAATTTGTGATTAACAATTCACAGTTATCCATCTTTAAATAAACAATAAATTCAGAAGAGAAATATAATTAAAATAAGAATGACCTATTATCTTAAGGTTCATGGAAAACTCCACTGTGTCCATGAAGAGAAGCACTTCTATGGTTTTGAACTAAAAACTTTTACAATAAAGAATAAGACATAGTACATTTATCACTGTCACAAGACCCAAATCAGACTATGAAAGAATGAATGTCATTGAGTGCTCAAAAGAAGTTGATGTATAGCACATGTTGTCTTGCCGCCACAATAGTTTCACAATGTGACAATGTGATGTAAACCTCTGCACTGTAATGAATATGTGTTTATCTTAAATCAGTGGATTATACAATTTCACTTGGATTTCATCATTATATAAATTTAGACCCAACATTTTTATAGTCTGAAAAGTAATTTTTATTAACAAAAGATAGTTAAGCAAGTTTTAATTTTGCTTTAGCTCTTAGTTTTCTTTGAAGCGTGAACATGAATAGTTTCACATATTGCTTTTGCGTATACTGCACGTGCATGTAGTGATCACCCACTTTGGCTTTATTTAGTTTGGTATTTTATAGACTTATTGTGGACATTTATCCAATTCTCTCACTCTCAATGTCCATCACCAATCAAATACATCTATTTTATAGAGATTTAAATCCTTCCACCTTCAATACCATTAATTATTGGATCTCATTGAATAAATGTCTCAATAAGTACTTTTAAAAAATAAAAATAAAAGTACATTTAAATATTGTTGGATCCAAGGTGAATTAATCTAATTTAGTTTTTATTAATACAAAGAAATATTAGTTTTTGATTTAAGTATACACAACTTCGTTTCTCTTCAAAAAAATACTTTACATATACATATATATTATTACACATTTTTAACTATTTATTTATTTAGAAAGTATGCGTCGTCATATGTCATGACTGCAAGATAATATTAATTGCATGTATTTGTTTCCATTTACAATCATTTTTACAAGAATTTTTGTGCCCACTTAGAGTTTAAAATACACAAAAGTCAAATTACACTAAAAGTATGTGTTCTCTAAATTAAAGAAAAGCAAAGAGTGAAATGACTACGACAGAAAAGGTACAGTGTGTTGCTTAAAAAGGATAAACAAATTGAGTTGTAAAAAAATTAAGTCAGTGAAATACAAGTATTTCAATGTACACCTTAACCTATTATGCAAAATGAAGAAGTGACAGACAAAGACTAATTTGAAGCCACTCTTCATAGAAGGAGGAGAAAAGGAATAAAAATAAGTACTAAATATAGACAACACTTTCGCTTATATCATAAGTTCAATCCTTCTTCATGAAAATAAGATTTTGTTTCTTGTTCGTAAATAACTCTCTAAAAATTTACATAGGTAGTATTAAATTTAAAGAGTCTTATTTTGAATTAGTTTTTCAAGAAGTAAATTCTAAGTCTATAGTGAACAAAAATATAATTTCTTTGTAAAAACATTTGTATGTAAATATTTAGTGATTTGTTTGTGAAAGAACACATATATGGTTAGATTCAAAACTAAGTAAAAGATAATTGTGTTATAATTAAGAGTGGTTACATATGTTTAACAATTATTAGTATGATTGTTTAGATAAAAAAAAAAAAATAGACGTAGTTGAGATGGACAAGTATAAAACATTTGTCTTCTTTTTCTTCCCTTTATCCATTTTATTATTTAAGCTAATCTTAGAATTATGTTTTTCTGTTTTTTTAAAATAATAATAATACTGCTTATTTCATTTGTGATCATTTGTGCGTAAATCAAACTTAGGATTCGATTCTTTTTTTAAGCATATGATCACTTCCCTTGTTAGAAAAAAAAAACAGTTAAAAAAATTATTAAAAACACAATTCAACTTAAGTATTTATGATATCTGGGAACTATGTTATGATAATTAATAACTTTAAGAAATTAAAGGAAGGATGATGGTGGAAAATTATAAGATGAAGTGAGATAAGCCCAATAAGTAATAGAGAGGTTACAAGATGTGACTTACACAAAATTAATTTATGTAAAAGGTAATTTATAAAATTCCATTATATTATACAAATATTTTTTAAATTTTTTACAAATTATTTTTAATTTATAAAAGAATTTTTTTTCTCCCAGATTTGCTTAGGAAAAACCCTATTTCAGGCCAACTTTAAACGAGTGGCAATGGACCAAACAATTTCTTTGAGTGTGATACCTTTCAACATGAGACTGTGACATATATGGTGATAGGTTCCACTTAATTCATAAATAGGAATTTTAAACACTAAAAGAAATTCTTATTATTTATCTGTGACGAAAAAAAAATGAATATGCATATCATATCAGATTTGTTTTTTTTTTTTTTAAAAGAGTAAACTATACTGTTACATAAATTTCAAATGTATTTGTGTAACTAAAATGTAAGATGGCTTCTGAGGTTAAGGTTAAGTTAAAGAATACGCAATTCCTCTATCCATATTCTAATGTGATCAAGGGTTGTTTGGAAGGTTTTTTTTATACAATAGAAAAATAAGAAAAAAATATTTTAAAAAAATCAGTTTATGTATGAAACTAATTTGTAAAAATTATTCTATATAGCTTTTTAAATTATTTTTTTAACATGTACAAAAGTTTCATTTTAATTTATATAAAAGTTCATTTTACGTTTTTAAATGTTTATGAAAATCTTATCTTATATACTCAGGTCAGTTATTTTTTTTATTTTTTTGGTGTTGAAGCATATAAGGAAAATCAATCAGTACAACCCGGTGCGTCATTGTAAGAGTTGTTTTTATTTTTTTAAGTGTTTGTAGATGTGTATTGTTACGATCAGAAGCGAATTCAGAAATTTCCTATTAGGGTGAAAAAAAAATATAGTTTATGATAATTTTATTAAACTAATGTTATATGTGTTTTTACAGGAGATACAACTTTATAACATTTCTTTTAAGTGAAATAAGATTTTATTATAAAATACAATCGTTCTCTATATACTTTCTTAGTTAAAAAATATCATATTTTTAAGTATAGAGAAGTTATGGAATCACACACTTTTTCTGTAGGAGAAAATGTTTTTAGTAATTTAAAAAAAAAAAAACTTTGTGGTTTACAATGTTGTCCCATACCTTGCTACTGCATTCTCATTGAATAGGTTTGTATATGTAAATGAGCATGATAATATACTGTGACAGGACAATTTTTCTTATTCTAATGTTGATTTAATCTATATATTTACCTATTCAAAGTTTATTAACACACTTTTCTATTGACTTGTTCATTTAAAAAAAGAATATAAGCTTTCTTTTTCGGCATGGATTTTATCAGTTAAGGTTTGAGGTAGTATGATTCAAAATATGAAAATGTGTAATATATATTTTCTTAGGTCAATCTCAATAGAGATTTTTCCCATATCAGGAGTTAATTTTTCACTTGGAATTGGTGATGAAAAGTCCGAACAAATTGATCTAACCAAAAAGTATATATCTCTATCGATTTAACGTTATGTTACACGAGCAAAGTGAGAAAATGTACGACCTATCCTAATGAGATAAAATGTCTTTATGAGACAAAACATCAGAAAATGAAGAGGTTTTTTGGTTACCATAATGGCATGCAAATTCTTTTGCACATAACAAGCACTTCACCTCATGGGACCCTATTCGATTCAGAAAACCATGCTTTATAACTTCTGCTTGTCCAACTCGTCGTACCAAAACTCATCATACTGTTTCAAATTATTTGAGATCTGAGTACACATGCGGATAATATTACTCATTTGATAAAATAGATATAAGCAACTGTAGTTTCAAACCTTTCTAATTGAATTTAAGACCGAAGTTGTTATAATAGATTTAACAACCCAAAACAACATCACAACTTAGATTTAGGTGTTAATCTATAAATATATTATTAAGGATTGACTCAAACTCATTACTATCATTAAATACTTTTTTATATATTTTTCTTTAAATTCTTATTAACTTCAAAAATCTTATGTAATTAAATCTCACTCATTATTTTATCAACAAGCTCAACAACGATTTTAAAAAGAATTTTATTGGATCAAAATTCAGCTAGTATTAAATTTTTCTTAAATAATTTTACTGTTATGTCATTCAATGCCTACTAGATAAAATTATTTTATAGTACTTACTACAAGTCAAATAATTACATTAACATCATCATATCACCAAATAATTACATTAACATCGTCATATAATTACATTAACATCGTCATATCACGAAATGGACTCTTTTTGATTATTCAAAATTTATATAAAAATTATTTTTCAAGAAAACCTAACAAGTCCAAAATGTCATTATTGATATACAAAACAAAATTGACAAAATATAATCTCATTGCAATGACATATTTTTCAAGAATAAATTATCATCTTATTAATTTGAACAAAATTACAATCACAATATAGAATAAATTAATATATTGAGTTAATATATTGAATTAATTGTCAAGTCTCATCCCCATATTCCAAATAAGTATACCCATCCACGAAGAGGTTCTAGCAACTCTTGCGCATAATGAATAGGTCAAAAATCAATCTCATGTTTTTAACAAAGCTAAATACAATCCAGACTTAGCACAAATAAATAATTAAAAATGAGATAACGTATCTCTATTAAAAGTATAAAAATTTATATATATATATATATATATATATATATATATATATATATATATATATATATATATATTTTTTTTTTTTTTTTTTTTTTTAAAATTATAAAATTTTCGATAACTTTTTTTTTTAATAAAAACATCTAGCTATTTTATTTTCTTCTTTCTTTTTGTTTTTATTTTTTTTTTT
>Ga0099824_1010124_pt1 | contig 11288 bp, 7 predicted proteins | sample SiratrowhiteBW_FD_76837 | JGI IMG/M metagenome (GOLD analysis project Ga0099824, IMG submission 76837) | Root nodule microbial communities of legume samples collected from California, USA - Siratro white BW | ecosystem: Host-associated > Plants > Roots > Nodule | place: USA: California... | reverse complement strand
TTTAACATGTTGATTTTGAAATTTAACATGTTAAATTTGGGTCTGCAGCACTAATTTTTCTAAAACGTTTTTGAAATGCTATTTTCACTTAACCATGAGTAAGAGCTATGCTAGTACTTGATTAATTGACACAAACTAATGCATGAAAGTCCTAATCTAAGTAAGAACTACCCTAAACCTAAAATCTAGTGTCTTCAAGTGATTTCTTCATCAAATTAGCAATTTAGGATGACCTTCACTAGCTCCAACATGTCAGATATGGGTTTATTGAATTATTTTCTTGGTTTTGAAGTCCATCAAGTTGAAGATGGAATATTTATTTCACAAAGAAAATATGCAAGTGATCTTCTCAATAAATTTGACATGTCTAATTGCAAACCTACAACTACACCTATAAATCTTAGTGAAAAATTATAGCAAGAAGATGAAGGAGAAATGACAGTTGCTAAGAGATTCAAAAGCTCGGTTGGAGGTTTAATTTATTTAACACACACTAGACTCGATATTGCATTTCATATTGGTATTATTTCCAGGTTTTTGTAGGAACTTTTAAAGGTGCATTACGGAGCAACAAAAAGGGTCATGTACATTGCAGAAACCTTGGAGTATGGCATTTGGTACTCAAAAACTTCTAATTTCATATTGTTTGGGAACACGGACAGGGATAGGGCAAGTTCTATAGATGATAGACGAAATGTTTTAGCAAATGTTTTCACTCTACGATCAGGAGTGGTTACTCGAAGTCCAAAGAAGCAACCTACACTAGCATTGTCAACTTCAGAAGTAGAGTATGTTGCAACAACTTCAGTAGCTTGTCAAACCATTTGGCTAAGGAGAGTGTTAGCAAATCTTCAACAAGAACAAAAGGAAGCAATAGAGATATTTTATGTCAACAAGGCAACTATTTCTATAATAAAGAACACAACATTTCACAGTAGAATAAATTTGTGATTTAGTAGAAAAGAAGGAAATATCATTGGAATATTGCAGCACCAAGGAACAATTGGCTGATGCATTGACAAAGGCTTTAACCAAAGAAAAGTTTTGCTACTTTAGAAATTTGCTTGGTACTAGGAACTTTGAATTAAGGGGGAGTGTTGAGAATTAATTCAAATACCAACAAATAGTAATGCCTTGGTTAAATAATTGATTGGGTTATCCTAGTATTATGCTAAGATATTTCATATTCTTTTTAGTTAGTTGTAGGTTAATAACTGTTAGTGGATCTAGATATTCATTAAAGTAGTTTCTTTGTAAGCCTATAAGTGTAGGCATTTACTTTGTTTCTGATTATTGTAATCTAATAAAAATTCAAGTTCTAATGCTACTTTATTTAATTTATTTTGTTTTTCACATTTTCCTCCCAACAAAGGTACAACTGAACGATAATTGTTTTCAATGACTCACGCTCTAAATGAAGGCACAAACTATGATCACCAAATTTGATTCTCCGATTGCAATTTTCAATCACCGAAAAAAATCGTGTAATTCTTGCAGATTTTTATGTGTTGGTCAACTTCACTAATTCATGGACAAAGGTATCAATCACCGTTGAGAAATTGCAATCCAAATCATTTCTCAATTAGGACTCGATCAGTGTTCAATCTTCTATCATAATCTACACTGAGAAGTAGTTCACTGTTTTAAGCTTCGAATGAATTCAAATCGTCATGCCTTAGTTCATGCTACTCAAATTACTTCACTGAACAAAACTTCACTAATTTGCTTCAACTCGTGTAATTTAAATTGCAAATTTCAAAGAATCAAGAAATTTGTTACCTAAATGATTAAGAAATCCAAAAATAGGAGAAAAACGTAATTCTAATTGCACCACGAAAATCTTTTTCTTTTTTTTTTTTTTAAAAATTATGGAAAATCTAAAAATAACAAAAAATATCGCATCTAAGCTTTGATTACATGAAAAACTAACTTCATGTAGGATCATGTCCGACAATTTCTACCGAACAATTGACAAAACAAAAAAAAGCAGAAGGATAAGAGATAAAGAAATTCCAATCTACCTTGATTCATGCCATAATCTAAAGAGATTGATGAGTAGAGGAAGATCTGCCACTTTGAATTGAAACACAAAGATAAGGACGCCTGAAAGTTCTAATGAAGAACTTAGGCGGTTTCTCACATTAAGAAAATAATTCAAATTCTAAAATGAGAAAAGAGTCCAAAAATGTTTTTATATACTATGGATACTCATGGGCCCAACAATAATAAGGCTCATTCAACAAGCCTATAAGAACTAATCCAAAAAGTCTCTAATTACAAGAAAAAAATAGAAATATATACAAGGCCCAATACAAACAAATAAAAAGAAAAACAATTACAAGGCTCATAACAAAAAAATTACACAAATTCTATTCAAGTTTGAAATCTACTCTGTGGTCCTTAAGAAGGTCCAATCCATAACTCCATCATGTAGTTTGCTTTGTATTATTAAGTTTGTCAAATGATGCACTTGTATGATCTAATCTTCGTCTTATCAAACGCAATTTCATGTTTTGTTAGTTTAAGCACTTAATCAAAAATGTAAAGTGTTGGACTTTTGGTCTAACAAATTGTATTTTTAAAACCCTCTTACAATTTTGTAAAGTATTGTCAAATACTTGGTAGTCAAATGATAGTTTGTATAAAAGATGATTTGTCAATAGGTTTTCAAAAAAATACTTTTTAAAATACTCTCCTTTAAACAACACAGCTAGATAACATGCAATATAATAAGTTAAGAGGGATTACACAATACTTTTATAATGGTTCATTTGATACCATAAACTACATCCAGTTCTTGACCAACTCAGTCAAGTTTCACTAGATAAATTACTGCTAGAAAGTACAAAATGAATGTTATTTGAACCCAACCCCCCTCCTACTAAAAATGACTATTCTTTGAACATAACTATTTATAACTAAAATCCAAATATTCTTTGGCACTCAACTACTCCTAGATGAAAGCCCAACTATTCTTTCGGACCTTAGCCACTCCTGGCTTAAACTAAGTATTCTTTAGATTCAACCACTCTTGGCTAAGACAAAAGCTTGTCTAAAAGATTTACTCACTAGAGAGGGATTACGCCATTTGACGATTACAAGGATAAACACTCACTCCTAATTTTCTTATGAACACAAATAGTGTCCTTCTAAAGCTTTTGAGCATAGATAAAATTGTGCAGTGTTTTGGCTTTTGAAAAAAATGGTGTAGCGTCTTCTTCTTCTCTTCAAAGCAGTGAAGAATGTAATCATTGCAATCCCTTTTTTGGTTGTTGAGTTGATTTGAACTCATTTGAATGTCTTCACCTTTCCTCTATCATCTGATGAGCTTGATAGTTGAGAAGCATTAAATATGCTTCAGGACTCTTCTTTTCTTCATGCAATATCCTTGATAAATTGCAGTACTTATCTTTCTAAGTAGCATAGGCATTTGCACCAAAATATAGTAAAAGTGCACATAGTATTAGGCATGCATATAGTTGGACAAGAGTTGACATATAATTATTATCGGGATGATTGACAGACAATGCAATTTTAATTCATATTCCAAGTGATCACTGATTAGACTTTACTTCGGACGAATCATCTTGGCGATAGATGTTGAAGACATTCCTTGCAGCGCAAACTTAAGCCTTGTGAATAATATTTGTGTTTAAGATTAGCTTAAAATTTGTTTACACTTATCTTCTTATCATCATCAACATTTATCAAATAAAGTGAAAAATTTGCATGGTGTTTTATGGTCTTTCAAACAAAGCACTTGCATATTGCATGATTTACTTCTTTTATATATCGTCTATTAGACGCAACTTCTTCATATTGTATGTTTTATTAGATTAAGCACTTGGTCAAAATCAACTTCCTCTGTCCATGAAACCTCCATATACGGTGTTAATTACCCCGGGTAGGGGCAATTACAATTGTGCACTTTGCCCTTGGCATCTACTATTGGAATTTGCCCTCTCCAAGAATGGTATTTTCTTTGCTTGTCCTCTTTCTTCTCAAGGTGTCCAGCCTACAGCAACTCTTCAATTTTATCCCCTAATGACACACAATCTCAATATTGTGACTGTAATTCTGATGATTTTGATAGTGCTTGTTAAGAGTGGTATTCGAAGGTGTTGGCACCTTCTAGGGTGTAGGGATGAGTTGCTTACTGATGGCCTTTTCTAAGTTGCATGCCCTGTTAGCTTTTAGTGGTTTGTATAGAACGAAGTGCACACCTTAAGGCTCTTTAGGCCTTACTTGGTTAAGATGTTTAATTCCACAGTCTTTGTCACTGTTCCTCTTTTCGGCCAGGACCTCTACTCTCATTTGGTTTCGAAAGTCCTTTAATTCTTGAAACTGTACGAATTTAACAACTCGGCCCTGTAACTCATCCACGTCTAACGCTGGTTTTTGCATAGGCTACCGACAGTTATCCTGGTCTTAATGCCACAACGAGGTGATGGAGCGCCATTTCCAAGTTCATGTTTCATATATTGGGCACCACTTATCTAAAGCGCTCCCTGAATATTCACAATGATTTGCCTTTCTGCTGCCAAATATTTACCAAGACGATAAAGGTGATATGGTGAGGACGACTAGTTACAAACTGTGTGCAGAATCTTGCATCCAGGGACATCATGGTGTATAGTCTTATCTTAGTAATGTAGACATTTACGTGCTTGTCAAGATTTGCAACGTCAAGGCCTTCAAGTTAGATGGTAGGGGAATCTTCATAATCCTATCAATGAAGGGATGTTGTCATGACCCTTTGCTTTGACATTGTCTAAACCCAAGGTTGAAGTGTGTGGTCTAGCTTTCTTCCAAGAGTTTCTGAATTCTCGCATTCTCATTATTCAATGCCTCTACCTCTTCAGCATTCTTCCTCTCCAAACTCTCTAGTTCCCTTTAAAGCTCAAGTAGTACTGTTCCTCTGGTTGTCGCTCATTGTTTATCATGTTTCAGATTGAAACCTTGTTGTCTTGTTCAATAGTTCTTCTAAGCCCCATGGTAAGTACTAAATATTCTTAGACAAAAACGAGATAGTCTTTGCAAGAAGTCGTACACTATATCTTCTAACTACGAGTACACTTCTACTTTCTCCAAACACTTTAAGTACCTCTTCCATTCACTATGCGCTATTTGAGAATTTCTACTTTCTCCAAACACTTTAAGTACCTCTTCCATTCACTATGCGCTATTTGAGAACTGAAAGTGAAGGTACCACCTACAAGACACTCCATCAAGTTAATTTGAGAGTAAATAGGATCATAAATACACAACGAACAGTGCATACCTTAAGATCATCATCTACTGATGGTATGAACTCTCCTTTGGCCCTTTGGCGTAATCTTACTTCAGTAAATGATGCTGATTAGGTTGCTAAATATGATCTTGTTCTTAATATATCCCCTATTAGGTTGCTAAATATGATCTTGTTCTTAATATATCCGATCCGAACAGAGTAATTTTCGTCTATTGTTGTCCAAGTTAAGAGTTTCAAGCACCATTTGTTAACCACACTTCTCATCGTGCATCCTAGCCTATTTAGGGAAACACCCTATCCTATATTAATGCTTTTCAGTATGAACTCAGATCAGGTTGTTTTAAAAAAATCATTCTGAAAATAAATATTCGACATCTTTCAAAAACCAAAATGAGTAGTGGTAGAAAATGAAGTGACATTAACATTACAACCCTCTTTTTTTGGATAAAATTACAAGACATACTAAGAAGGTATGTTCCACTACAGGTGTTAGTAGCAGGACTTACAACAGTTACAACTAATCGAAGTTTTAAGATTGGATTCAAAACCACCAAATAAAAATTTAGGAAGAAAGGACAAGGACTATTACATTACTGTTATACAACTCAAATCGAAGTCCTTCCCACACCCTTTTTTCGTCATAATCAACATTTCTTCATTTAGGGTTCTGTGGACATAACGTGATCACTTGGCCATCATCACCTTAACGAACTCCTCGTAGTTTATTTGGCCATCACCATCAACATCAGCCTCACGAATCATCTCATCAACCTCTTCATCAGTTAGCTTCTCTCCAAGGTTTGTCATCACATGGCGGAGCTCAGCAGCAGAGATAAACCCATTTTGATCCTTGTCGAAAACCCGGAATGCCTCTTTGAGCTCCTCTTCAGAATCAGTGTCCTTCATCTTCCTAGCCATGAGGTTTAAAAACTCGGGGAAGTCAATGGTACCATTCCCATCAGCATCCACTTCGTTGATCATGTCCTGGAGCTCTGCCTCAGTTGGGTTTTGCCCCAATGAACGCATAACCGTTCCAAGCTCCTTAGTTGTGATACAACCTGAAAGTTCACCCCATATAAAATCAATAACGCCTTCTAATTCATAGCCCAGTTCATAACTCAGGTCTGTTTCGTAATTTGTTTACATGAATATCATTAACCAGTCACTCCCACATAGGGTCGTGTATCATAAACTTCTTTCATTCAATTAATTTTGGGCTACAAACGTTGTCATGTATGAATTTGTGTTCCTGATTTCCGCCGTTAGCATCACGATCTTGACAATGGCAGAGTATTGATCAGAAAGTACAGAAAATTGAAGAATAACGAGTAATCGACCAACAGGCTACTATGTGTTCCTTTCTTTCTCTCTCTTGTCCCAAAATTACATAAACCAAAACATTACATAAAACAACAACGCGCCAAAACCATGATCTAGAACCTTCTAAATAACCAAAAAAAAAAAAAACAGAAAAATTCAACAAAAACATTTTTACTTTTGAAAATATAAAAAAACTAAAATAAAATAAGACATCACATGCAATTCACTTATCAAAAAACAAAAATTGAAACAAACAACCATTTTTCAATAGTGTCATCCGTCCCTTTCTCTCTTCTCCTCAACAACCAAACAGAAATATTTGCCACTGCGAAGCTCTAATAATAATAATTACGATGATGGTAAACAGCATATGCTCTTATCACAGATCAAATAACCCGTAAATCAAGAACAATTTCTGATTAGGTGATTCATATGAAACTTCCTAATGCGTAGATTTAAACTAATAACGATAATAATCGAGATCTAAGTGGACTAAATTGAAAACGAAAGCGATTTTAAGAGGGGGGAAAAATTAGAATCTGTGTAATTTCCTAATTAGCGACCGATCTATGAAACCCGCAATCGGCAAAATGAAATTAAACAGAGAAAGTATGAGAGAGCAAACCATCGCCGTCCTTGTCGAACAAGCTAAAGGCCTCCTTAAACTCGGAGATCTGTTCGTCGGTGAGTTGATCGGCCATTGATTTGTTCTGGGTGAGTAAAGTCGCCCTTTCTTTTCTTCTTTCGTTCGGATATGAAGAGAGAGAGAGAAAGAGAGCGCGTTGGAATGCGGATGGTTACAAAGAAGTGTGGTTGGCGTTGTTTATATAGGAAGGATCTTCGGTGGCATCATTCAATCAATGTTTATCGCAGCTACGTAATGCAACGCATCGCAACGCGGTATCCACACGCCTTTACCGTTTTTTACTTTTCCTTTTGCGTTTCTGTTTTCGCAATTTCCATTTTTTTTTTCTTTTTAAATTATATGGCAAAAAATTCTTTTACAACTCATTTAATAATTAGTACTATATATTATTACCTTAATTAAAAACGTAGAAAAAACATAATTAATATACTAATATATTGATTATTAAGTGGTTAATTTTTATTAGTAGATTTTAGAATATCACTTTTATGTAATCCTTACTCTCTTTCTCTTTAATACTATAATTTATTCATTTTTTTTCTTTTCTTGGGTTCTTCCTTTAATTAATTGTTAAATCAATAATTTCATCTTTGTATTATATTTATTTTTATATTAAATTTATTAAATTGATATTTATTTATATGCGTAAAATATTATGTCATCGTTAACTCTTTTTATATATTTTGAATTTCTCATTTATACGCACAGTATTTTTTTATTTTATTTTAATATAATGTATGAATGTACATCAATCAATTTAATATATGTTTGTCATATAAATTAAACTGAAAATATGTTTAATATTTAAAGACAAAATTTATTTTTAATTTAATATTTTAGAATTTAGAAACTAACTAATAATTAAACATATAAATTTATCTCTATATTATATTCGAGAACTTTTAATTTGGTCTTTTTATAAAAACTTTATTAAAGTTTAATTGGTAAATTGTAAAATCTATTACTTACTAAGACAATTCCTATGAAATGGTTTTGATGTTAACATATTTAAGTTTTTGGACAACTAATATTTTGCAAATGAGAAACGATTCTGTATTATAAACTCGTAAAATATCACAATTCCATAAATTTCCACATGCATAATTAACTTGTTTATCCAATCATTAAATACGCGTTAATCAAGAATTAAAATTTAAAACTAAGTTTAAATGTAGGAAATAACTTGAAATTTCGAATTACTTTAAAAGGTATTTAAAAGTAAAGTTTAATACGAAAGTAAAATAACATATAATCTTAAAATAACAAAAGTGAACATATTATTTCTAAAAATATGTATAATTAGAAGATGATTGTGGTTGTTATGATTTTTCTTTTCCTAGTCTTTTTATTATTGTTGAGACTTTTTGTTGATGTTGCTTAGGTGTTCCTGCTGGTGTGGGATTTGTGGATGCTGGACTTGAAGAGTGCCTCAAACCTCATTTTTGAAGACGTGTTGATGATGAGGTTTTTGAAGATGTATTGATGATGAAGATTGAAAATGAAAATGTTGATGATGTTTTAAAAAATCTAGCTTTCACTGTATGTTATGACTCCTTTGCACTAGATATTCATAAGGTTATTAACAACTAACATTCCCATTAAAGTTAGTTAAAATAAAAATCAGTTTGGGAAAGAGAAAATAATATTTTAAAAGGTTTTATGGGCTTGTTAATTGATTATATTTTTTAAAAATCGATTAAGATAGTCTTGATAAGGTTTAAAATAGAAATAAGTGATTCCTTTTTAGTCTATTAAAACAAAGAATTGAAAACCATTATCTCAATATTATAATCAATTAACGTCTTTTATAATTAATTAAATATTTTTTATGCCTTTATTACAAAGCATAAATAATCTATTAACATGTGTCAAAATCGATTAAAAAATAAAACTTTGTAACTATTTTTCTAAATTCAACTAAGAATAATCAATTAATACCTTGAATTAAATCTCAAACATCCATTTTTAATTATTATTTTTTAAACTCTATAAATAGAGTATTTGACTAAGTGTTTATCAATTATATACACGATCAAAAACCAATTAGAATCAAGATTTTTTAACCAATTTTCATTATCTTATGTGTGCTAACAGGATTTGAAAGATAAGGTTGTGTTGTGTTGAGACTTAAACCTTGTTGATTGTTTCTGTCGTGACATGTTTGGTGAATTTTTTCTTTTTTTTTTGTTTGCTGGTGTATGTTAATGCATATCCTTTTGATTGTCATATGAGTTTATTAACATTACAAGAAATTGATTAGTTTCTTACTGATATTTACTTACGGAAGGATTTAGATTCGTAGATAAATCATAATTTACATACAAATATTGCATATGGATTGATATTTGTACATAAATTTGTGATACGTATTGATTTTTTCTGTAAGTAACTTTAAATGAATTGATACATTGGGCCAAGAAAAATTTCAAACAAAATAATTTGTATGTAATGTTAATTCTATCCATATGTAAATAAATGCATTCCTTACACACGGATTAAAATAAAATAATTATTGAATAATAAAAGAATTATTTCTTACTTGGTCTACTTCTCCCTCACTACACCCCACCATCGCTATCACCACCACTGTTGTCGTTACTGCACCATCGTTGATGCAAAAGAAGAAGAAGAAAAGGAGAATCTTGTAGTTGGAAGAAGATGAAGAAGAGAAAAAGAAAAATATCATTTTGGAAAGATCTTTTCATAACACATTTCATGTATTTTAGAAAGCTTGTTTGGGAAAACTCATTCCTAAAAATGCATTTCATAAGGTACTATATACGTTCTCGAGAGTTTGTTCCAAAAATCCTGTTTTGGAAAACTTCTTCTGGAATGTATTTCATGTGTTTGATAATTTTTTTCCAAAAAATTTATCTTACTCCTCAAAACATGTTTTGGAATTATTTCATGAATTTTATAAATTGTGTTATGGAAAAATTTCTAGAACAAGTAATCCATAAGTCATTTTATTAAGGGTAAAATAGTCATTTTCAAAAATTATGGCATATAGGTTCAAGAAATGGGGGCATGCAGGAAATAATGGACAAATTAGAAAATGGAAAAGGCGTTAATGATTTTTTTGAATTTGCAAAACATTCTCAAGCCCAAACCTTGAATTTATAAGCACCATATAAACCCTAATGTGATAGTAGTCATTGTTAAGCCAAAATGTTCTCCTTTCTCATTATCACTATAACCCATTTCAATCTTAGTTTCACAAACCAATCCAATCTTAGTTGCCTTCACTTCAATGCTTGTGCATGCCCTAAACAAAAATTGTAGTGTTCGCTAAGCATTGAACCACGATGAGAAAGCCAGTTGAAACAAGATAAGGTGAAGCTCGGTCGAGGACCTCACAACTTCATTGATGTGAAAGCTCATTTGAGGGTATAGGTTGTTGTCTATGTAGAGGTACATGATTTTTAGTATCTCTGTACATGGGTAATTTTTGTTTGTAATATACAATTTTTATAAGCGATTGCATTTGTGATGAAGAACAATATATTTATGTCTACTGGTGTTTTGTTTGTTTTGTATTCAAATTTGTAGGGTGATAAGGGATTTAAGTCTTTTCTCAACTCATCTAATGATAACATTTATTTTCATCATATTTTAAACCTAATTTTTTACCACGAAATTAACTTTTTCTAAACTTGAACCCTACTTAATTCCTGATTTTACTAGATTTTTGTTAATAATTAATTACTTGTGTTTGAGAATGGTAAGTTGCACGAATTTTTCTTATTTTGTTGAAAAAGTGAATAGAAAGCACTGAATTTAGAGAAAAAGATTGAAGCCTGTGAAGAATGATACATTATGACAAAGGAGAAAAGAGTTTGGACGACAACTTTAGGATTATTGGTGTAATCATCTTCTTCTTTCACTGTTTATATTGTATGTTTAGGGTTCTCATGTCTATGAGGAACTAAACTCATTGTTGTTGGGTTAGATGTAACCTAGCAAACTCTCATGTAATCAATATTTTATATATATATATATATATATATATATATATATATATATATATATATATATATATATATATATATGTGTGTGTGTGTGTGTGTGTTT
>Ga0099824_1010121_pt1 | contig 11291 bp, 4 predicted proteins | sample SiratrowhiteBW_FD_76837 | JGI IMG/M metagenome (GOLD analysis project Ga0099824, IMG submission 76837) | Root nodule microbial communities of legume samples collected from California, USA - Siratro white BW | ecosystem: Host-associated > Plants > Roots > Nodule | place: USA: California... | reverse complement strand
TATTTTATTTTATTTTGTTTTGTTTGATTGTGTTTCGTAGTAATTGTTTTGTTTTTTTTTTTTTTTTTTTTCTCCCCCCCCCCCCCCCCCCCATCCTTGGCCTTTTACTTAATAAAATGCAGTTTATATTATTATAGCAGAATTTGCCTTTAGATAATGTTAACTTGTCAACTAAGTATGTGACTTGTCATCATATACCCTATCTGACTTTTTAATTGAAAACGATGATCCGGGATTAGATGGGGAACTTGGAAGTGTCGAATGTTTGTCAACTTAATTTAGGAGGGTCTTCACTTGAATCTAGAGCACGTGATCTTTTATTTTCTCCCTAAAACTACATTTAGTTTGTATCAATATTTTCTTTTAATAATTTTCTGGATTGTCCGTCACTGTTAATTGCTTGGTATTGGGAGACTGAGGAACAGAGATTTTCAGCATAAGCATTTGAGCTTTTATTTGAAGGAACACTTGTGCAGGACGTAGTGATTATTTTTGCATCCTGTGGTTTCGCATTAGCTCCATAGTTTACCTCTTTAGTTATATTGTTCAATTTGTGCTTTGGCTAGATCTGTTAGGAACACATTTTTCCTGTCTAAATGCTTTCTCACCTTTTTATGTCGAGTTTCAAACTTCACACGAGTAAAACAATGTTTAGTTGTGCATATGCTGATCATTTTTTATATGATATAGACAAGTATATAATGACAGGCGAACTTGGTATGAACTATTTGTATTAAAGCAAATAAGCAATTGTCTTTTAACCAAGCAAACTCAGAATATATTGTTGCGTTTGAACTGTGGGGGAAACACTTGATTGATGATCTTATGATCTGCAGGACATGCTGAGACGGGAAAGCAACAAAAGTCGTGGGGGTGTCTCGATGGTCATTGTCATATTAATTGGTTTACTTGGCATAATTATGGGGTATCTCATGAAGAAGACCTAAGTCTTTTTGGGATTCAATCCTTCACCATATGTTCGATCTTAGTTTTTCCTGTTGTTCCTGGCTATTCAAGAAATGAAGACGAAGGGCAAAACAGATTAAATCCAGTAGGTGTTGGTGTTTTTTTGGGGGTCGATAACAATATGGACATAGAAACATTAGTTGAAAGCGTGGGTCAATGATTTCTTTCAAGAGCAGATTACTGTGAACTGACTCATGCTTTTGGTAACATGCATTCTTTTTAAGTCAAGGGAAAATTTGTTGTTTTATGTGGTTCATTCAGTGACTGTCTGGAAATGTCAACAATGACCACTAGTAGCATGCATATTATGAATATCGGATATTTTGTTTATTTTTCATGAGAATAATATTACTTTGTAGTTGTTAGATTTCCTAAAGCTGGATAAAAAGCTCATTATTTAGCCTGGGTCATCACTTGCCTAGTTTTATGGAAAGTATTTTTTGCAAGTTTTGATGCACAATAATGAATTTCAATACAGTCAGACCTTAATCCAAACATTAAATTGAAAGTTGGCAAAGACTAGCTCATATTAGGTATTTGCCTAAAATAAGCTACACATTGGAACTTAACAACAGTACTCGTAAACTACAGTATTACTCGAGTGCTTTGTCAAATGAATAAAGATATTTAAAATTGATATTGATATTTATTGTTAAGATGATAAAGAGTTTATAAAATGGTAAAAGTCTAATATGTATCGTAAATTCATATATATGATAAAAAGGGAGACAGTTGCTTCCTTAACTTATTTCCTGAAGGAAATAAATTTTTAATATAGATCCTCCTGATTTTTATTTTTAAATTTATATATTATAATTATTTTTTTTGCATGTAAAAATATCATATAATTTTTTTAATTAATTAATTATTATTAATTATTTTATTTTTTATTATTTTAAAAAATAATATATTTAATTGTTAAGATATTTATAATTTGAAATGAAACAGTATTATAATTAATATAAAAAATTAATTAAACATTTTTTTTTTGAAATATTTCATATTTTAATAATAAATTTAATGTTTGTTGAAAAAATATATATATATTTATTAATATTTATAAGATTGTATTTTATTATTTAAAAATATATATATTTTTAATTTGTTAATATTTATTAAAGATAATTTTTTTTATTTTTTAAGAAAGTTTATTAATATAAGAGAGAGAAAGATTTTTTTTTCTTAATTTAGTTACACTCATCTAAAATATAAAATAATTGGGCGTGTAATAGAAAAAAAATTATTTAATAAATAAATTTTAAAGTGAAAATAATAAAAATATTGTTTATATATTGAGAATTTATTAAATATAAAAAACAAATTCCACTCTCTTACTATTCAATGCATTCAAATACAGCTCTATTTCACATTCGCTTTTACGTCTTTTTTACTCTTTCATCTTACTTTCTGTTTCATAAGATTTTACTTTTTGTTAGTCTCTTTTTCTCTTTCATATATATCTCCTTTAATATTAAATTAATAAAGTAAAATTTTACTTTCTCTCCTTCTCTTTTCTCATAAGATTTAAGAAAAAAAATAATAAAAATATAAAAAATAATAATTTATAAATATTAAGGATAATTTCAATATTTTAGAAAATTATAAGTGTGGGTCACACACATTACAAATCATCAATAATCGATGAATTATAAGAAGATTTACAATATTGCATGTAACAAATTTATTTAAATACGTATTGTATACGTCATTAGTCCGATCCTTTGTAGAAACTACTCGTAATAACGAATTTGCAAAATGAATCTGTTTATCTTAGAGGGATTCATTGTTTTTGACTCTGCTCTACCTTAATTGTTTGGTTGGATTGGAAATAGCATTTCTCTTCTGCATGTCCATCAAGTTTTGAAAAATCAAAACATCTCAGAAATAGAGAAAGAGATATACGTCAGGAGTTCATTGATGAAAAGGAGCTAGGAAAAGCTTAAACCTAATTCCTACAGTGATGAATAAAAGTGTAATTAAAATAAAGTTTAAAGATATTGTGAAAAGAAAGTAAATAAAGAAAATAAATTTTATCATAACCATAATTCAAATTTAAGATTTTTATCATTTTATTTGTTAATACAATACTTTAATGTGTAACACCAGTAAAATAGTTTATGTTGGGCAAAAAAACAACAATTATGACATATACTAATACTTTTTTAAAATATTGAAATTATTCTTAATATTTAAAAATTATTATTTTTATCTTCTTTTATTCATTCTTTCTTTTACAGAGAAGAATTTTCTTGTTATTTTTTATTATTTTCCTGTCAAATTATTTTCTATACTAAAGCATAACCTTATATTGTGATTTTGTTTTCTTATAATTTATTTTTTAATATCTATTGATGAAGCAAAAATAAATAATATGATAAAAGAAGGTAATATAATAAAAGAAAAATAGAAGAAAGTGAATAAAAAAACTACCGAAAAAAATATTAATTTTTTTTAATTTGATTACGTTTATCTTACACTTAAATCAATCGTATGTACGAAAAAAAAACAATTATTTAATAAATAAATTTAAAAATAAAAATAACAAAAATATTATTAGAAAATTAATAATTTATTAAGTGGCAGGAATTCAACCTGAAGATTAACAGCAATTGACAAAAAGAAATTAGAGAGAAAAAGCGGTGGAGGCAAACGCCTTAATGTCTGGGACATGATAGTTCTGAGCAACATACGCTCCCAAAGCATTACCACATCCGACGAATTTGATCAAGAAGAAAATAATCGAAATCATCATTTCGATCTGGAGATGTGCTCAACGTGATTGGCGGTGGATAAACCGATGGAGTCCGATAGTTCTGGCAACAAACGCTTCCAAAGCTGCGACCATCACGAACGAAAGACTGTCTCTGATTATGCCCATTTTCAAACCACACGAAACGACTCAAACACAACACAAAATTGAAAATATATTCTTAATAAACTGTTTGCCTGGTGGTAGCGTCTGTATCGGGTCATTGCTATTTATATTCGATTTTTAGGGTTTATTGTTACCCCTTCTCCAACCAGTTTTTCTTTTCAAACAAGTAAATTAACCATTACCCTTCATCGAGTGGGTAATAAAAACAAAAATATTTAATAAATAAATTTTGAAATAAAAATAATAAAAATGTTATTTATATATTAAGAATTTATTAAATATAAAAAACAATTTATATCCTGTGGGACCGCGATTGACAAAAGAGAAAAACTAGAAAGCAATTGAGAAAAAGAAACTAAGAACGAATGAATGATCAATTATCATCTTCTTCGTTTGAATTCTTCCTGAACCTGTGTTCAGCCTGGTTGGCTTCGGAAAAAGCGGTGGAGGCAAGCGCCTTAATGTCTGGGACATTATAGTTCTGAGCAACATACACTCCCAAAGCTGCCACAATCACGAACTTAAGACTGCTTTTGATTATCCCCATTATCAAACCACTCAAACCCAACACAAAATTCAAAATGTATTCTTAAAAGACTCTTTGCCTGGTGGTAGCGTTTGTATCGGGTCATTTCTATTTATATTCGGTTCTTAGGTCATAAAATAATCCCTTCCCCAAGCAATTTTTCTTTTCAAACAAGCAAATTAACCCAAAACCCTTCATCAAGCAATAGCATCCGAGTTATTATTCATAATAGAAAACAAATGTGGCAGAATATATCTCATTTTGTTCTATTTCAAACTATATATTCTTATCAAATCTATGTTTAGATTATAAATGTAATGTGTAAAATTGGTTCCATCCATAACTAATATATGTAACAAAATTATAGTTTAATATTTGAATATGATCTAAAAATTGTACCAAACAAAAAGGTTTATTTTATTTTATTATTGTCATATATTGTTATTTTATATTAGCAGTCAATATTGAACTATTTTTCAGTGTTATTTTTGAAATAATAATTTTAAAATCAAAAAGTGGTTTTTTTAATACAATGATTTGGGATAGTTGCTTTCTGCACTATATATATTGTTTACTGTACTTAACAAATATTCAATTTGTCAACAATTTCTTTGTTATTTTTATTTTAAAATTTATTTATCAAATATTTTTTTTCTCTCCTATTAACTCAGTACACAAATAAGTGTAATTAAGTAAAAAATTATTAACTTATCTGGATAAATATTAACAAATTTTTTTGATAAATAATAATTTTTTTTAATAAATATTAAGAAATATTATATTTTTTTGAAATAATATTAAATTAGTTATAAAAAAACTAAATATTTAAAAATAATGTGTTAAACTGAATTTTTAAAGTGATCATATTAAATTATAAATATCTTAATAATATTTAATATTATTTATATTATTATTAAAAAAATAAAATATGAAAGAAATATTTATGTAAATATAAAAAGATTATTTAATATATAAAACAACAAAAATATTATTGATATTTTAAAAATTTGTAAAATACTACCGTGTAGAAAACAACTACCGTTATTTGGATAATTAGACAAAAATACGTCAGTATATTCTAATTAAATATGATTTTGGAACTTAAAAAGTTGGTATAAGTTTTTTTTTCTAAATAAATATAAATGGTTAAAGTCATCGTTTTGTTTATTGATATCTTGAAGTAATCCACTCACGGGTATCTTGGACTTGTGATCAATTACGTTACTTCTCTGTTGGTTTTCTTCATCTTCAATTTTATCAGGTTTGCTTCGTTGGATCCATCAAACTTCCACTTTCATTATTTTCTCCGTTAGTTCTCTGTAACTTTGACCAATATTTTACTATTATCTGCCAATTTTGATCTTTTTATTGCTTTTCTGAATTCCATTTCTCTAAATTTATCATAAGAGACTGTAGGTGGGATATGATAATCTTTTTAGAACTTATTAGGGTTTCCTTTTCTACTCTATCGAAAAAAAATTGTTTTCCTATGATTTTTTCTTGTATCCCCTTCTGCTTCTTGTTTGTGTTATTATCGTCTGACTTAGTGTCTCAAAGTTTGGGTTAAATGCTAACAGTTTCTAACTTGTTTCGTTATTTATTATTTTTAGTTAATAGAAATGATTTTGAATTTTGGTGGTTGGCGAAGTACCTTTCCTTTGTGAGATCATGGCTATTTTATTTTAATTGAATTTTGTTAATTCTAATTTCAGCAGGAATGGCAAGGAGCTACTTCAAACAAGAGCACGATCTTGGTATATCTTTTGCTTCCTCTTTTTTCCCCCAATTGCTTGAAACTTTTGTTGTGCACTTAAGAGGTAGGTTGGTATTATATTAATAATAGTTTTCTTTCCAGAGAAGAGAAGAGCAGAGGCTGCTAGGATTAGGGAAAAATACCCAGACAGGATCCCGGTGAGAATTGGCAATTGTATTTGTCTTTGGTACTGTCTAAATGCTTATGCAATTTTTGGTGATAGGTGAAGTATACATTTTTGCAGAAGAAGATTTATTCTTTTATCTGTTGTTCTTTTTGAGTAGCCTTTATTCTTTTTTGTCTATAAATAATGAAACCTTGTTTATTATCTATAAATAATTGCATTTCTTTTGTCTAATGTCTCCTTCAAGTCACGTCGCGGCAGTATAATAACGGACTCACACTTAACAAGTGTAAATTGCTTACAGGATGGGTTGTCCTTGATCTTCATTACAATCTTTATTGGGGAGAAAATTGTTTGACTGTGATCAATGCATTTGGATACCTTGTACTTTGTTTTTCAGATTTTAGTCCTGATCAGTGATACCTATTTGGTGAACGTAATTTAGTTAGGCATTTTCTATTATTTGTTTAGTGAACTTCTCACCATAAATGTGTGTTGTTCCTGTTATTGTCGTCATTTCCCCTTACCTTGTTTTACTTTGTTTCCGGGTGTTCCTATTCCCACATTTCCCTTGGTAGAATACAATATCTTGTAAACATAGTTGTGTTCCTCATAAAAAGGGTCTGCAATTCTATAGCATGGAAAATTGTATTGTGTTTTAGATTTTTTTTTAAGATAAAACCAATTTGGACTGCTATTATATGTAAGTGACTTATATGGAAGTATTCTATATTGGAGGTTAAGTGACTGATTATAGAGTCATTGAATGATACAACGAAGTCGAACTTTAGAAAGATTATTGGATGAGCTGTACATTTGTGAACTTTCTCCAAGGCTGGATACTGTGAAGGAAGCATCCTATGTTCCTAGTTTGCTGCTTGGTTTTATTTATCCCAAATATCGGTGTACAATTCTGAGGAATCTGTATAAATATTTTATTTTTCTCTAATGTTAATAGCATAGTCAGCTATCTAGGTTAAATTTGATTAGAGAGTAATATCATTATCCATATTTAAAGATAGGTCAATTTTAATTTTTGTGGTAGATATATTTTATACATGTCAAGGTATGGTGTGTTAACTTAAGCTTTTTGCTTACCTTAACTGTCATTCTTGGAAGTGCATGTCATTGATATATCTGAAAGTTTGTGCTAAATTATTCTGGATATGCCTGAAGGTTATTGTGGAGAAGGCAGAAAGAAGTGACATCCCAAGTATTGACAAGAAAAAGTAAGATGTTGCCTGTATTTTCCTTCTAATGTGGAAAATGCCATATTATTAGACAAATGTTAGGCAGTGTCCCGAGGACTTTCTCTTTATTGATTTCTTAAATGATACCACAAATGAATACATTTTTACTATTGTTGGATTACTAACTGTACAGAGCATACCTGTTAAAATTGTTTCACAATTCCATTTGGCTGCCTTACAATTAATGCAGGATCTTATACTTGTTTAACTATTGTAAAGTGTTGCATAAATGTGATACACAATCATAAGGCCATATTAATAACCAGCTTGTATGAATTTAACAGATCAAAAATTGATAAGAATGACCTACAAATTTGGCATCAGTGGCTATTAGCTATACTGCAGTAGTTAAGAAATTGACTGATGTTGGTACCTTCAATTAGTAAACGGACCTGAATTTTTAACATGGGTAAACACTTTTCTATTTCTGAAAGCTTGGTTGTAATGGTTATGCGTTTACTTTTGTTAGCTAATAACTACTAGATTTTGGGGTGTGATGAATATATAATTGGTCGTTGTCTTACGCCAGACAACGACTTAAATTTCTAACATGGTTGGCAGCAGTCTACTGAATTATGCAGTGAATCTGAATGACTACATTGCAGGTACCTTGTCCCTGCTGACCTGACTGTTGGACAGTTTGTCTATGTCATCCGCAAAAGGATCAAGCTAAGTGCAGAAAAGGCAATCTTTATATTTGTGGACAACGTCCTTCCTCCTACAGGTGAATTGAGGCAAACACATGCTTTTTCTCTCTTTTTTAGTATATATGATTCTCTAGATTTCTAATGTAGAATAAGCCCTATCCTATTGCTTGACTTGATAATTCAATTTCTTCAGGTGCAATTATGTCTGCCATATATGATGAGAAGAAGGATGAAGATGGGTTTCTCTATGTTACATACAGTGGCGAGAACACATTTGGGGATTTCATTTCCATTCAGCAGCCCTTAAAATTAACAGCACATGATTAGGTCTCATTGTTCTGTCAGATAAATTCGTTATAGTACTTCTGTCAAGAACCTTATTCTCAATGTTTTGTACAGTTGTATATAAGTTCCGTGAACTGGATTAATATTGAAAGTTCTCCCATGCAGTCTTTGACCTCCTTTCTCGGTTTACATCATGCATATATTGGAATGTTCATTTTGATTGTTCATTGATACAATGGATTAGTAGTAAAAAAATTGGACTTAAATATCTTCAGGAGCAGGGAATTGAGTCGTTGTATGGCAGAATATGGGGCTCATTCGTACTGATGTATTTTTATCTTTCAATAAGCACAAGAAAAAGTGAAACTATAATAACAAAACTACTGCGTACTTATTTTTCCCGGTGAAATGTATTACATATGCTGACCATATTACTTCACATAATTTACATTTACAATTATAGTCATGTTGGTTTACGAACATGTAGAGGCAAGCATGTTGGAGACAGTAGAATCTGAAGGATGTGTCATTGCATTGTTACATAGAACCTAGAATTTGATATCTGGTCCTTTGGGAAGCAATGGTTATTGTGACAATGCGTTGCTTTTGATGGCAGATGGTGTACGTTCCATGTGGCATGCTCCTTGGCTGCTGGGAAGAGAGTTGAAGGTGACGGTTTAGCCATGCTCCGTTGTCTCTAGAACTCCTCGTCCCCATTCCCCACTCCTCTGTAGGTCCCATATGTTGCCATTGTCATATGCCACTTGAGCTTTGAAATAATGCAAGAGAATTTCAACCAGGAGAAAAATAGGATATGGTATTGGTAACCTTCAACTTAAAAGATAACGTTTTCAATTCTCTTTTATTTTATTGTAAACAACTATAAAGGTGTTGTTTTGTTTTCATTAAAAAAATTGTTTTTATAAATGAGCACATAAATTATGAGAATAAGTTTCTTTTATAATTTCTCACATTATTTTATGATTTTTTTATAATTATTGGTAGAATTTTAAATAATAATTCTTTTTTCTTAAATCGTTGTGGTCCTTAAGAGTCCAAATTTTCTACTGAAAACCCGAATGAACGAAACTCAAGGGAAAAAATTGTTTTTAATCTTTACATTTTCTAATGATCGATGAATTTAAAGTCAACTTAAAAAAAATATATGAATTTAATTTCTGTTGGATTCATTATGTTGTTTAATGTTAAAAGAGACGAAATCTATGGGCTTTTTTTAAGTTTGAGAATTTGATTTATTCATACGAAAGTACAAAATCTTTTAACAAGTTTAACTGATATTATAAAAACTGAGTACTTTTACATGAAAGGACAGAAATTTGAAGACGTTTATCTGAAAGAATAGACATTAAAAATATATTTCTCTTCAATAAACTAAAACTATGTAAAGCGTTGATTTTTTTATTTCTTCCCCTGTAAATTTACTATCTAAAGCGTTTCATCCTACTCTAAGTCTTGTAATGTAATTTATTTTGGTCAGTCTAGTTATGAGCCCGAATTAACAGAAACTACTTGATCTCTCTTTCATTAAACCAACTTTGTTTTGGTTTGTCTCTAAGCAGTTTTGTCATCGCATCTTTTTCATGCAATGAGAGTACCACCAAACTTCACCGCCCTAATATCATACACTTTTCACTCGTCTCTTCCTTAATTAATGTTGTCCTCAAGAAAACAATAAGAAGAATAATGCATTCATGCAATTGCAATTTTGGCAACATATTATTAGTTCTTCAACATAAATGCCATTACCTCTGTCCCTTAATCATTTTGATTACAATCTTAATCCCAACAAATAGCTAATAGTTCAGTTTTACAGAATAACACTCTTTGTGGTAGGGATTGCCGATGGGGTTTCTGTCTCGAGTGATTAAAAATGATCGAGAATAGGGGTAAGGGGACAAATGTGGACCCTTGATATCTTCATTTCCGTTTTCAAGGTTCATCTCCCAAACACATGCATGTTCTCTTAAAGAACGTTCTCCATCCCATACAAAACCTGTATTTAATGCATCCTCTATTCTAGCATTACATATTTGTGAAAACCTTACCCTATAAGTCTATTCATAAAACCTCACTCTTCCTCTGTTCCTAACTTAGAGCTAGCAAACTCATTTCAGCATGACTTCTCTTTCTCTTGCTATGATCCTTCTCCTTTGTGTTTCTGTGCATGCATGCACTGCCCGGTTTCCTAGTCTTACTAAAAAAGACACCCCACATAAGGTTGGGTTTCTAATATCAACCATTAATCCATTTTTGTATGATATATAAGATCACATTGCACTAGATCTCCAAACGGGACAAAAAATATTTTGTTTCGCCATATTGGGAAGCATTTGAAATTATTTACAGATAGAGACTAAGATTTGTGATTATCTACAGGAACTAGACAAGGTCAAATTATTGGAGACATTAAGTGCATCTAGTAGTGTGGAGGATTACAGGCTACAGGAAAATCAACAGCAGCAACAGAAGGTCGCAAATAATGAATTGAACACCTGTGAGAGTTGTAGTATATCATCCACTTTGAAGGAACTGATCGTGGAGGCATCTTCAGGTGCTTAAATTTTCTAGAATCTTTCCTTTCCCAAACACACACAATAGTCACGAGCTCAAGTAATAGAGGAATGAAACTTCTAATGTTTATTACTATTGTTCATGGTTGAAAAGGTTACTCTCTTTTTGCAGCAGTTTAAAGAATTTTTGTCATTCAAAACAAATGGAGTTTGCCTTTATCTTCTCTGTCAGGAAAATAATCTAACGTACGTGTACCTTATTGTGAGGTGCCATGTATCTGAGTTATATATATATGTATGTGTGTCTATATATATATATATATATATATATATA